>MDSW01186741.1_pt1 | contig 39592 bp, 37 predicted proteins | sample 811171 | NCBI WGS metagenome assembly MDSW01 (sample SAMN05326641, study PRJNA326480) | marine metagenome | isolation source: seawater | place: Atlantic Ocean: North West | collected 2012 | reverse complement strand
GAAGGTCAAAGTAAAATTAAATTAGCTTCTCAAGATTTAAAGAAAAGGTGGAAAATGAAACAGGAAAAATTAAGCCCTAATTACACATGTAAATTAAATGAAATTATTGAAGTAAAATGAAAAAAGAAAAACTGACTTTTCTTAAACCAGAAAAAGGAAATAATATAGGTCAATGGCTAGTAGAGCAAGGGGTTTCAGCTGGCTTTCCTTCACCAGCTGATGATTTTAAAGAAATTAGAATTAGTTTAGATAAGGAGCTTGTAAAAAATAAAGAAGCTACCTTTTATGCAAGAGTAAGTGGAGAATCAATGGTTGGTGCAGGGCTAGATGATGGGGATTTACTAGTAATAGACAGATCATTAAACCCAGAAAATGGGAAAATAGCAATTTGTTTTATTGATGGTGATTTTACAGTAAAAAGAATAAAGAAAGAAAAAGATAAGTTTTATTTAATGCCAGAAAATAAAAAATACAAACCTATTGAAATTAGCGAAGATAATGAATTGATTATTTGGGGAGTTGTTGAGTATGTAATTAAGAAAGTTTAATCAAGAAAAATTACGAACAGGTAAGTCTTTAAACAACTTTTCATAAAGCCTTGATTTTGGAAATAAAATAATCCATGCAGTTAAAAAAATAATTTGTAAATCAAGAAAGAAAGACCGTTTCCTTTGATACCACATCTCTAATTCTCCTTTGTAAGGAGCTATAACCCTTTTATAAAAATCGTGAGGATCTTCATCTATAATAGCTGAAATAATTGATTCCTCATCTCTAAAAATAATTGAGCCAATTCCAGTTAAACCAGGTTTTACATCATAAATTTTAGATTGAACTTTATCTGAGTATGATTTAAAAGTTTTAGTAACTAAAGGTCTTGGGCCTACTAAACTTATATCACCTTTTAAAATATTTATAATTTGCGGAAGTTCATTAATTTTTGTTTTTCTCAGGAAAGATCCAATTTTAGTAACTCTAGGATCATCTCTAAGCGTGATACTTCCAGAACCCATATTCATTGAGTTTTTAAGCATAGTAGCAAACTTCCATATTTGGAATCTTGAATTATGAATTCCATGACGTTCTTGAAAGTAAAAAACTTCTCCTTCAGCCGAAAATCTTAGAATGATAATAATGGGTATGAAAACTGGTAATAAAATAATTAGTGTTGTGAGACTAACTATAATATCTAACATGCGTTTAAAAAAATTATACATAATTTACATTTTTTGATCCAAATGTTTACCGGTTTCAATATGCTTAAAATCTGAAACATATTTTTTTATTACACTTACAATATCTAACTTTTGAGAATTTGCATCACTAAATACTAACTCAAAATCAGTTTTTACATCTTCAAATGAGATTTTAATTTTAGTAGTATTTATAAATCCTAAAGAATCATATTTATTAATTTCATAATCTTCTTCTTCATTATAGAACTCTTCATATGTTTTTTCACCTGATGTATCAGTCTTAAAAAAATAGATTGGATATTTATTAGGATTCTTTGAAAAATCAAATTCTTTAGCTTCTTTTTCCGATCGAACTAACACGGGCTCAAACCCATTTTCTTTTAGAAAATCTAATGCTATCTTTTTAAAATATATCTGATGTTTGTGAAAATCTAATTTTGGAAAGAAAATATTTCCAGAATCACCTAGAAATGTAGCCAGAAGACATATTTGCCCTGATTGTTCTGGTGTTACAAAAAAACGTCTGATGTCGGAAGGACAACTTAATGGTTGTTTCTTATTTAGTCTGTAAATAAACCCATCTAATAAACTTCCATTAGAAAAAGCAACATTGGCGAATCGCGCAGTTGAAACTCTAAAATTATCTTTCTTTGAAAGAATTAATTTTTCCATTAAGCTCTTTGAAGCCCCCATTATATTAACAGGGTTCGCAGCTTTATCGGTAGATACACTAAAAAAATATTTTGGAGAATTTAATTCACAAAGTTTTAAAAGCTTAATAGCTCCATAAATATTATTCTTAATCAATGCTTCAACAGAAATTTTATCTTTTTCAGAACGCACATGCTTATGGGCTGAAAAATTTGCGACCACTTGCCATCTATCAGAATTAAAAATCTTATCAAAGGTTGAGCTTAGTAAATTGACTGGGTAAGTAATATATTCAGGATTGTAATCTAATAAAGTTGAACTTCTCAAATCTCTACTTAATTCTGTCAAACCATTTTCATTAAAATCAACAACTGTTATTTTTGAAGGTTTAAATTTTAAAATTTCTTTTATATAACTTGACCCAATTGTGCCTGCACCACCTATTACAAGAATACTATTGCCTTTAATATTCCATGATAATTTTTCATAAAATTTGTTCAAATCATTATTAAAATTGATGTGCTTTTTAATTATTGTTTCTTTAATCATTTTTTAATTTTTAAAAGATTTTAAAGTTTTAATAACCCCTTGTCTAATATTTAAAGGTAATTCCTTTGCTATAAATTTTTTTAATTTATCATTACTAACCATATATGATTCTGTTAATTTCTTTAATCTTTCAGAATTTAATGGCAATGGTAATATATCTCCAATTTTCGCTACACATTTGACTATAAACGGGGGCACATTAAAAATAATTGGTTTTTGATTATTTGAATTAAACATTAATGTTACAATTTCATTAGTTGATAAGTATTCATCATCCGCTACATTGTAAATACCAGATGGTATTTTATTATTTGTAATCAACTCATAAATTGTAAACATAAGGTTGTCGATACTACAATAGGATCTCTTATTTTGAAAAGAACCCAATACCCATGGAATTCTTTTTGACACTAAATTATAAAGAAGGTTTAAATTTCCTTTATTTTTTGGACCATGAATCATGCATGGTCTTAATATATACACTCGTTTATTATTAGCAATTTTTTTTGATAAAATGTACTTCTCAGCCAATAATTTACTATTGCCATATTGAGTTTTTGGATTGGGTTCAACATCTTCGTATAAAATTCCAACAACATTATCAGCAGCAGCTTTCACAGAGCTCAGATAAATAAAAGTTTCACATGAACTTTGTAAAAATTTATCAAACATTTTTTTTGTCAACTCCGTGTTGGCAATAAAGTATTCTGTTTCATTTGAGTTATTTCTCATGTCGTGAGCTTTTCCTGCCAAGTGAACAAATGAATTAGTCGTGTTTAATAGTGTTGTATTTATTTCTTTATAATCCAATTCAGATTCACCAGGTTTCCTAGAAACACCTAATACCTTTTTGTCCTTATTTTTCAAGTAAGATCTCAGATTAAATCCTACAAATCCAGTAACACCTGTAATTAAAACCATTTAAATAATATATTTTTTTGCCATGTCCCAATTATATTTCTTAGAAACATCAAGTATACTCGTTGTGCTAAAGTCAGAAATAAATTTATCAAATTTAGCACCTGAATTTTTTAGACCATAGTATGATTTAAACTTCCTTATAAGAGGTAAATGTTGCAACATAGGTTGACCTTTATCAAAATCTCTTGGATGAAAATAGGTCATAACATACTCTGATTCAATTGTCCATTTTTTTATTAATTTATATGGAAATAAACGAAAAAAACCTCCTCCTGAAAATACGATTGATTTATTAAAAATTTTATGAATATTCATTGGAAACTCTTTAATAGAAACCCCGTTTGTTTCAATTATTGAAGGTTCTGAATTCCCAAAAGAAGGAAACCCACCATAGTCATGTCTGGCTGGAAATACTGAAGCATCATGGGTTATACCAAGTTCATTTAATATTTCAAAAGCCCAAGTTGTTTCTTTAGTAATTGAAAAAGCAGGGGCTCTATACATAATTACTTTTTCAGCTATAACTTGTTCAATAATATTTAAAGCTTGTTCAGTATCTTTTCTAAATTGATTTGGAGTGAATCTGTGCACCAATTCATGTTTCATAGAATGACAACCAATTTCATGACCCTCATTATAAATTTTCTTAACTATTTCTGGATATTTATCTGCCACCCATCCTAAAATAAAAAATGTAGCCTTTCTATTGTGCTTAGACAAAATTTTTAAAATAAAATCTGTATTCTTATGAATCCTAACTTCGTAATTTAACCAATTCTTGTCTCCAGAAATAAAATCACAATGAAACCACTCTTCTATATCAAATGTTAATATGTTCATGTCTTGTATTAGATTATCTCACATCAAAGTCACTTAAGTTAAAGCGCCAGTTTGACAATTGCAATATCCTATCGTCAATATGTTCTGGATTTATCACCTTACCAATTAGGGAAAGAGGTCTGGGCTCAAATTTTTCTGGGGTTTTCAAAATATTGAGTGTGCCTAAGTCATTGTTTGAAATATAAATAATAATATCAATAACCTTGAACTCTTTCTTACATATGGTTGCAATCGTTTGAGCCATCCATTTTCGATCCATTGGTTCAATATCAATTATATAAGCTGTCACAACTCCATTTTCATTAAAGATACGATACCAAGCAGTTTTCTCGTCCTTATTCATTGTCTTATAAATGTCAGAGTAACGATAGTCAAGAAAATCACTGGAAATAATTTTCTTAATCGGTGATTTAAAAACTTTATATCTAATTTTTGAGAACAACAACTGAGCAAGATTATTAAATGGTCTAAATACTGTTTCGAGCAAGCTAGGTAATTTAAATAGTTTTGTAACCTTAATGGGCCAAATGTAATAGTTTAGTTTCCCTATCTCTTGCCATTTTAAAATTTTGGTAAAATAAAGCTGTGAGTTAAGATTTGGGACGGCATAAATAAAATCAATCTTTGAGCCCATACGAGCCAACAGTTTATCATAAATGACCTTAAAATTGAGAATATTATTTCTATGATCAGCGTGAATCATCAAGTCGATGAGATTACCAAATATTACATTTTTCTCAAAGAACTGATATTCAAACGGAATTACAGTCATCGATCCAATAATTCCTATTTCGTCATCAATCATAAAACCATGATAACAACTGATAGAGCGTACGGAAGAGTTATATTTTTTCTTAAAATATTCAACTGTTACATCTCTTTTAAAAGATTCATTGAAAAGGTTTGCTAATTGCTTCCAATCCGCATCCGTTAATTCTGGCGTAGTTTTAGCAATAAATTGCATTAATTGTATCCTAGCTTTTGGACAAGATATTTTTCGATCAATTCTAAGCTGGTCATCTCCACGATCTCCTCTGGCTCAAAACTCACACCAAATTTGCTTTCAATGTCAACAATCAGCATCAAATGTTGTAGGGATTCCCATTTTTCGAAATTGCTTTGGCTAATATCATCTGATATTTCGTTTTCATCAACTAAGAAAACTGATGCCATAACCTTCTTTATATCATTTTTCATTAATCAATATTTAAATTTATCGTAAAAAAGTTTTTAATAGTAAAAGGTTTCGTTATTTCTAGTAAATACTCTTTACTATTGTCGGGTAATGTTTTTGAGCTGAATCCAAGCAAATCGTAAAAGTTTTCTGTTTGCCTATTTTTAAGTGTTGGAATATATTTGCACTTGATAGTCCTTACACCTTTAACGAATAAGGAATTCAGGACGGTTTTAATGATTGCGAATTCCGCTTCTCTACCCAGTATTCTGCAACTAAGCATATAACTGTCAATCTCAGCGTAGCTGTCCCTAGTTAATATTATTCCCGCTGCTGTGATGCCATTATCACCGAACTTGTCACTAACGGAAGCGCAGAATATTAAATTATTCGAACTATTAATTTCTACAATTTCAGGTTCTGAATATCTTTTAGTAGTTAGGTTAAACTGATTAGTCTTTTGTGTTAACTGAGCTATTCGAGGAATATTAAACGCATCTGCTTTATCGATTTTAATAACAGTGTTAAGACTCAGCAAATAATCATTTATTGACATAACCTTGCTTTTTTCTAACCTAGCCGAATTGGCTTTATACTGCTCCGTTTTTACAGTATCTTCTTTAGTTAATTTGTATAAACGAAAATATTTATTGTAAATACCCTGGAAAAAATCTGCCATTTCATAGTGTTTTTCTGGAAAATCTGCCAGTATAACATCTGGTTCAATCTCTCCAACAAGGCCTCGCTCAACAGGGTTATCATCAATAAATACAATACTATCTATCCCAATATTCAATTCCTCTGCAATTTCTCTAATATTAGCTGCCTTATTATTCCAGTTTATTCTAAACGATACAAAATCATCTTTCTTTAAGATCATATCTGGATGGTTTTCAAAAGCTTCCCAAACATCATCTTCGTTATTTTTACTGCATATCGCCAGTAAAACACCATTCTTTTTTGCTTCCTTGAGCTGTTTCTGGAAATCAAGGAAGCAACTCCCAGGATAGGTATTTCCTAGTTTAATTCCTGTTATACCATCTTCTCCCAAAATTCCACCCCACATCGTATTGTCGAGATCTAGAACCAGGCATTTCTTTCTAACACCATTGATCGATTTTAAAACCGACTCAAACCAGGTGTGAAAATACTTATTTATCAATGGGTTAATGATTATTTTAGATAAATAATAATACTTTTTGTCTACGATTTGATCCGACTTATATTCATTGAATAATTCAACTATATTAACAACTTTGATTGCAGGAAAATTATCGGCCATATCATAAATACTATTATTAAATGTCGAAATACTCTTCGATACAGCATTTGTCGAGAGCTGCCACGATGGAAGATATCTACCATCCAATGTAAATAATAGAAAACTACTATGTTGACTGTTTGCAGAGACCATATGAAGTTTTGTTTGGATATCCTCTATTTCCTTTAATATTTCATTCTCATCAAAGTATGGCGTTAAAAAATAGCACCAGATTAAAAGTGAAAAATTTCCATCAGGCATGTGTACACTCCCATACTCGCTGAAAGTAACGTTCTTTAAATTCGAGAAAAGGGGTTCAACAGTATGATTTCGAAATACAAAAATGTTCATTAATCTTATATTATTTTAGGTATCAGACTTTCTAAATCTATTAATTATCTCATTAATCCTCAAAATAATTGGCAACATAACAACACTGGTAGAGTCTGCAGGATAATTTTGCAGACTCATAGTCTGATCTGTTTGAAGTCGAGGCAATCGTTCCACAAGAATCTTTATGTGTTTAGAATCCCTGGTCAGTGATTCGCACAAATATTCACCTGCCATTTTGGACATAATGTACTCAGTGAAGCCCTGAGTCTTTTCTGTTATATTAATTGTGGACGGATAGAAAACCACAACATTTTTAGCCGTCGAGGATCTTATTTGTCTTATCAAATTCTCAAACTGTTCCACATAATAATATAGAAACTTATTAAAAAGTTGTGTATCGAAAGTATTTGAGCGCAGTATTTTGGGACTAGGATAATAAAAAACAGCATTAAACCCGAATTCTAAGAACTTTGCTTCTACGGAACTATTAAAATTTTCAATATCCATTTTAAGGTACTCTGAGGAAAATCCTGCATCAGTGATTTCTTTACATACATTTTCAGCATCTACTTTTCCAAGATTGTAGGTAATAACAGTTTTACCACCTCCAGCTGCAATTATCTTAGCAGTAGTTTCTCCAATGCCTCTTGATCCACCGATTATTAACGCCCTAATACACTTAAAAGTATTCTTCTGAATATTTGTTGAAATCTGGTCGATAGACGGCTGACGAGCAGGTTCTGGACGAATAAAAGTAGAAAGCTCCCCTTTCAAGGATGGCCCTACTACACCGACAGTAACCATTGAGAATTTTTTGACTATATTTTTTACAAAATAACTAACAGCCCGATTATCAGATTTTTTAAAAAAGATACTCAACGCTGAAAATAAGGACTGTTTGCCTGGACATTTCATTCCTACAATTCGCGTCATAACAAGCATCTCCGCTAACTGAATGTCTGCTAAACCAGATAAGGCTGGAAATAAGGCGTCTCTTAGCTCCATATTTAAATAAAGATCACATTGTCCCTCAAGATTTGATACTTTGTTTATATCAATATCATCAGGTTTATATTCCATAAAGCTTTCAGGTTTTATATCATCAAAAAAATATTCTTCGACGCGATAAGCGATCATCATTTCTGAAAGCAATGATTTTTTGGCATCTCTTATTTCAACCTTGATTAACTTCTCATCGAAATCGATACCAAATATTAAAGATGTTGATACAAGTGCAGGACTAAAAAATTTAACTTCCACAGAATCCATTATAATAGGCTTGCGTGTTTTATTCTGGCTTATGACCATATCCAAAGCTGATAACACCAGATGCATACCGTGGACAACAATTTCACCAAACAATTCTCTTCTTGCAATACCTGGGTTTACATGAATAGGATTGAAATCTCCTGACAAGGCAGCAAATTGCTGTTGCTGATGAAAAGAAATTTCTTTTGATACATTTAGGTGAAACATAAATTATATTAATATAATTAAGATCGGTTCTAAAAATTCATTATTGGTTATGCAAATATGTGCATATTTATTTTTAATATCAATATTTTAGATTTTATAACTCCTAATAAGTATTGCTGAATTTTGCTAATCAGTTGGAGGGGATTTTTTCCAGACAACTTTTTCAATAAAATCAAACATCTTTTGCGCGAGCAAATCTCTATCGAAATCTGCACTTAATGAATCAAGACCAGCAGAAAACCTACCAATATCATGTCGATTGTTGTATAATGTGGAAACTTTACTTACAAAATCGGTTTTATTTTCAGGTTGGTAGTAAATTCCTGCCTCATATTTTTCTATTATCCTTCTGGCTTCACCATCTACCCCTAATAATATTGGTATCCTCATAGCTGATAGATCGAATATTTTTGACGGTATTACCTTAAGAAATGCCAGGTTTTGTTTAAGTGAAACTAATCCAACATCAAATATTGATAGGTAATTTTTGACTTCCTCCTTAGGAACGCTCGGTAAAAGGGTAGCGTTAAGGAGCTTCTTATCCAAGATAGTTTCCCTAAGTTCTTCTTCAAAAGCGCCGTTGCCCATGAAAACAAAATGAATGCTTTTATCAATCTTATAAATCTCAGGGAGGGAATCCAGGATAAAGTCGAGGCTGTGGCTTAAACCAAGTGTACCTGCATACCCAATAATGAATTTTGATTCAAGACCCAGATCTAATATTAACTTCTCATTTTTAGGTAGGGGTTTAAACATACTATTGTTTGATCCATTATATACTATCTCAATTTTTGAGTCAGGATATTTAAATCGTTGTTGGATATTCTGCTTAAAGCTCTCTGTAACAGTCACAATACCCGAAGATGAACTATAGAAATTGGCTTCAAGTTTTTCAAGTATCCTGTATAGAAAAGATTTATGTTTAATCAGGATTATTCCTTCCGGCCATAAATCACGAACCTCAAATATCCAGGGGACATTTCTGATCTTCGAAATTGCCATTGCTGTTAACCCTGTAAAAAACTGCGGCGAGGTTGCAATAATTACATCATAGTCCTTCTTTTTAAAAACGAGATAAAAAAAAGAAGAAAATGTAAAACTTAAAAAATCCAAGATGGTAGGTATCATAAACCCTTTATTTGGCTTAATAAAGGTCCATAATCTGGTTACTGCTATTTCCCCCATCATTTCCTTTTGAATTATTTTATTACGGTAACCTTGGTATAATTTTCCCTGAGGAAAGTTAGGGCATGAGGTAACAACCTCAACTTCCGCTCCTAGCTTTACCCAATATCTACAATTCTCAAAAGTCCTGAAAGCAGGAGCGTTTACCTCTGGTGGAAAATTATCAGTTATAAAAAGGATTTTCATTCAAATACTATATGTGAAATTAATTGATCTGAAAATTCAACTTGGATAAATTTAGCTTTAATCAACTTATTAAATTCCGGAGCATAAAAATAGTCGTGCATTGAAACATCTTTTGAACCAGTAAAGGATATTTTAATATTCCCATTAATTGACAAATTGATTCCATCTAATTCAACTTCTACGTCAGGATGAAAATGAAATCTTGTATTAATATCAAGATTCGAAAAAGAGAAATCTTCAAAGTTTTTTATGGCTTCAATACTGTCAATTATCTGAATTTCTTTGAAATTTCGAATATTAAACACCCTACGATGATATAAATTATATTTCCGATAACCATTATGAAATGCATGGAGATTTTTATCGTTATCCTCCACGAAAAATACTTCAGGCCTTCTCGCCACCCTATGACTCCCCCACACTTCGGCACTATCGTCTCCATTAATTGATGTAGTGTTGTGAGCTGTTGTTCCGCGCTCCCATTTACGTCGTTTGCCTGGAATATAAGTTGATGTTCCCGTATCAACGACAATTGGTTTATTGTTAACATATAATTCAAAAGTAAAAGTATCTGCATGTGCGTGCCCTGGTTGATAATCAGGCCCAATTGATCCAACATCAACCAACAACTCAAATTTATTATTAATAAATTTTCGGTATCCTGAGTGATTCAATTCAACTTTCTTATAAATATCTAATTCTAAACGTAATGCATAATCAATTAAATCTTTATGATTTGGAGCTATATTGAAAGCCGAATCATTCATTAATGGTATGTTACCATTTTTAAATTTAATATTATTCAGCCACGCTAACATTAATTCACATTTTTCTTTGAAAAGTAGCTTAAGCTCCATATCAAACTGTTTATTATTAGAGATTAGATTGTAGCAATCCAATAATCGAAATAGCATAGTACAATGATACATTGGGCTGAGCTCAAAATGACCTCCATCGGGTAATATTTGTTCTTCCAATTGGAAAACTAAAATTTTCTTAGCTTTTATATATAATTTTCTTTCATTAAAATAATATGCACCAAAAAGTAATGCAAATCCATTTTCAAGTAAATGATTACCCAGAAGATGATATTCCAATTTATGAGTTAGAAGATTCAGTTGATTGAACAAGATTGAATCAAACTTTGCATTATGTATTTTATGTTTTATGAAAAAACGAATCCAATTTATACACCTTAATGATAAAGGATAAGGTTCCATACCAATTTTCATATTAGGCAAATGAAAAATAAAATTATCTATCAATTGCACTCCTTCATCTGAACTTATTCCTTTTTGATTAAGATATTCAAAATAGTTTAAGTTATACATCCACAGACGTCCATAGGCGAAGAAATTCCAATCAATTTGCTCTTCAAAATTTTTCTTTAAATTTAAAAATTCAAAAGACGTTCCTGAATTAGAAGTAATAGAATAGATGGAATCTATAAATGTTAATTTTTGAGGAGTTAAACTTGAATATTGACTCCAATCCTGTCTGTAAGGAAAAGCTTTCCTAAAATAAAGTAGACCTCTGGCAAATATCTGAACTGGTTTTAGATAACGAACTGTATTAATGTATAGTAAAATTTTTGAAATACTTATCATTTTACTTAATCTACTTCAATCCAACAATTTTCTTTTAAACTTGCTATACAAGCAAAAGAAGCTCTTGTTGTATTTACAATTTCATCAAAAGGAATAATTGCTTTTCCTCCATTTTTTTGTTGATTAACTAATGCTTCAAATTGATTAAAATGGCCTTTATCTTGTCGTGATTTTGCACTAGAAAAACCTTTAAAACCGTAACCTTTTAATTTTCTCCAATTATCCATAACTAATGTTTTTTCTTGTGAATATACTTCTACTCTTTCTTTAGAATAACCTTTACTTCCATTAGCAAAATAATTAATAACTGCATTTGTGCCATTCTCATATTTTAACAAAATACTAGCATTATCAGTATTTTCTTCTGGGCTTACACCCATCGCATTCATACATACAGAAACTACTTTTGATCCAGATAGATAAGAGCAAAGATCGATATAATGGCAAGCCTCTCCTATTATCCTTCCCCCTCCAATTTCCATATCATGAATCCAAACATTTTTTGGAATGAATCCAGCATTCATAGTGGCAACAATATTAATTGGAGTACTAGAACTTCCCAATGCTTTTTTCATTTTCTTTGCTAAAGGGGCAAATCTTCTATTAAATCCAACCGTTATATTAACATTATTAATATTGTAAGATTCAATAATTTGATTTAGTTCCTTTTGGTTCATAGCTAATGGTTTTTCTACAAATACACTTTTACCTGCAGTAATAGCTTCAATCGCCATTTTAGCATGCATATGATGTTGCGTTGTAATAAATACTAGATCGATATCATCATCATTTAATATTTGATGATAATCCGAAGTTGAATTAGCAATACTGTATTTCTTTGCCATTATTGTTGAAGATAAACCTCCAGAACTAGCAATGTATTTTATATCAGCAGAAATTTTTTTTAGATTTGGAAGAATGGTAGAGCTTGTGAAATTTCCAGCTCCTATGATGCCAACTACGCCTTTCTTAGTTTGAAAAGATTTTTCAACTAATTTGATAGTACTTTTCTGTTGATTAGAAGATGAATATTCTAAAATTGAAGCAATCGATTTTGAATTAGACATATCGCCATATATCTTTTGATAATCATTTAAAGGAACTCTATCAGTGATTAAAGAGCTTACATCTAAAGTTTTCTTTGAAATTGCATTCAAAATAGCTTCAAAATTTCGTTTTTCTGTCCATCTCACATATCCAATTGGATAATCATGACCTTTTTGTTCGTATTCTTCATCATATCTTCCTGCTCCATAAGAACAAGAAACTTGAAATGTAATTTCTTTTGCAAAGAAATCTGCACGATTAATATCTAGACCCACTACCCCAACTAGAATTATTCTACCTCTTTTTCTGCACATATTTGCAGATTGAGAAATAATTTCATTGCTTTTATTTGAAGCAGTAATAATTACTCCATCTGCACCAACACCATTGGTGTAAGATTCTACAAACTTCAATTGGTCAGTTCCTGTAGCTGGATTAATAGCAATAATTCCTTTTTCTTTTGCAATTCTAATTTTTTTAGCATCAAAATCAAAACCTATCACATTACATCCATTTGCTACCAGTAATTCTGCAGTAATAAGTCCTATTAAACCAAGACCAATGACCACAATTGTTTCTCCAAATGTTGGTTGTAATAACCTAATACCCTGAAGACCAATAGCTCCTATAACTGTAAAAGCTGCTTCTTCATCTGTTACATTATCCGGAATTTTTACAACTAGATTTTTGGGTACACAAACATATTCTGCGTGATTTCCATTTGATGAAACTCTATCTCCTATAGAAAATTCAGTAACTCCTTTCCCAATAGCAATAACCTTACCTACATTACAATACCCAAGTGGTAATGGTTGGCCAAGTTTGTTGAAAACCGCCTCAATGGTTGGACGTAAACCATCTGTCTTAAGTTTATCCAAAACCATTTTTACCTTATCAGGCTGTTGTTTTGCCTTTTGAATGAAATTAGCTTTTCCAAAATCCACCAACATTTTCTCAGTTCCTAAGGAAACAAGAGTTCTTGTTGTTTGTATGAGAACGCACCCTGTTTTTACTCTTGGAACAGGAACTTCCTCTAATATCGTGTCCCCTTTTTTAAGGTCTTGTATAATTTGTTTCATCTAATATTTATATATAAAATTAATATAGTGGCTTTCTTTCTTCTCTATTTGGATAATTTATTAAAACAGCCTTATACTTTCCTTTAAAGACAAATAAACTACCAGCAGCAGCTCCAATAATTTTAAATTTAGTGATCATTTCTTTTATATGCTCTAAACTTCCTGCACCACCTAAAACAGTCATAGGCATACTACATTTTTCTCTAATATTTTCTAATAAAGGTAGATCGTATCCTTGCATCATACCATCATTATCTATGGAATTTATTACAATTTCACCTATTCCAATTTCTTCCAGCTTTGATATAAAATCATTTAATTTCCAGTTACTTTTTTTAGTTCCATTATGAGTATAAATATCGTAACCTCCAAAGATTTTTTTCTTTTTCACATCCAGAACAACAACAACACTTTGATTACCTATAATATTACCAATCTCCTTACATAAACTTACATTATTCAAAGCTGAGTGTGATAAGGCAACCTTCTCGGCTCCTAAGCTTATAATTTTTCTTGCTTGTTCAGCAGTCGTTATTCCTCCCCCATAACAAAATGGCATCCTGCATTCATCTGCTAAATTTTTTATCATTATTAGATTTGGTATTCTATTTTCTCTTGTTGCATCAATATCTAGAACCATTAATTCATCAACTTCTTTTTCGTTAAAGATTTTTACGGCATTAATTGGATCTCCAACATATTTAGGGTCTTTAAACTTTACGGTTTTGACAAGTCCTTTATTGTGAACCAATAAACATGGAATAATTCTGGATCTTAACATATTTATAATTCAGCAAAATTTTTAAGTAGTTGTAATCCATTACCATGACTTTTTTCAGGATGAAATTGAGTCCCAAAAATATGATTGGCGTATATGGACGATGCAAATTCAACTCCATAACTTGAAGTTGATAAGATATTCTCGTCTTTTTCACATTCAAAATAAAAACTATGAACAAAATAAAACCCAAAATCACTATCTATATCATTAAATAGCTTGTGATTTTGAATATCTTTAATTGTGTTCCATCCCATATGAGGTAATTTAGGCTTAGATTTAATTTTAGTATCATCAAATTTTTTAACCTTACCTGGAATCCAACCTAATCCTGGTAATTCACCTTCATCACTACCAAAACCCATAACTTGTAAACCAACACAAATACCCAGAATTGGAGTTTTTTTGTTAATCACTAAATTGTCTAATTTATCTCTTAACCCAGAATCAATGAGTTGTTGCATAGTGGCATCAAATGCTCCAACTCCAGGTAAAATAAGTTTATCGGCTTTTTTTAAATCACTTTTATCACATATTAATAGATAATCGATGTTTAATTTTTTATAAATAGTCGCAATTGCCTGAACATTTCCCGAACCATAATCAATTATTCCTATCATCTTTTCCCTCCTTTTTCTAAACCCAGTAGACGCATTAATTTAGCACCAATATTATATATGTTTTCTTGAGATTTATAATCCTTATAAGTTTTGTTTGGAGCATCCATATAAGATTGCAATTCTGTTGAAGAAATTCCAAGTTTAGTCGCTATATATTCAAAATCTTGATGAATTGTTTCGGTATTATATGCAGGGTGTTTTAATTTCTCTAGTGCATCTTCACGAGTCATTTGATTTGTTAGTATCAAACTTGAATATTGAACTTTTCTAGTGTCATAGCCAAATTTCTCAGGCAACCAAAAACTTTCATAGAACCTTGTAAATCTCGATTCAAAATGTTTTTGAGGATATTCCTGAAAACCAAACTTATCAGCTAGCGTTTGCATAGCTTGGTCTTTGTTGTATGGTAAAAAATCTAAAGGTCTAATTAATTTTATTCTTTTTACGTATGGTAAATAAATTTTGTGCCATAAAATATTTGATACTGGATAATCATTAAGTTTTCCGGTTCCAAACTTTTTATATATATCTAAAAGCTGAATAGAATCAGACTGATAATACATCCATTCCAATGGGTTTCTAATACATTCTGTTGAGTAATTACCACCCGTTAAAATATATTTAATGTTATGCTTTGAAGCAAACTTATACATCGTTGCAAAAAATGAATGATCTTGTGGTGTATCAATATGAGGAACACCAGATTTAAAGAAAGCTAATTGCAAATCTTTTATTTCTTCCCAATTAATAACTTCTGTATATAAATCAAGACCTAGTCCATCTACTAATCTTTCAATATTATTAACAGCAATTTGAGAATTCCAACCAGCATCTACATGAAATACTAAAGGGTGTAAATCATAGTCAACTACCATTTTATATAGTAAATATGAACTATCAATTCCACCACTCATTCCCATTAAGCAATTGAAATCTTTACCTTTTCCCTTTTTTTTAATTTTTTTAACAATTTCTTTTAAGGCCAAATTACCTCTTTCGTCTGTATGCCAATTTGGTAATATTTCATTATAATATGTATTACAGTGGTCACAAACTCCTTTGTCATCAAAAATAATATTTGAATCAGTTGTGTCCATTACACAATTAGCACATATTTTATAATCTCTTTTATTCATCAAAGTTATTTTCTCATTTTGATTAATTTAGCAGGCACTCCTGCATAAATTGCGTTTTTAGGAACATTTTTAGTTACAACACTACCTCCAGCTATTACTGCTCCATCACCAATTGTGACACCAGATGTTATTAAACAGTTTGCTCCAATCCAAACATCTTTTCCGATCAAGATCCTTGCGTGTTTATCTCCAGATATTGGAAAAGGCTTTCCTACTGGGGGTATAGTATGATCGGATGATATTATTTGAGTACGATATCCTATTAATGTTCTTTCTCCAATTTCTACTCCACCTGATGTAGTTATAAGAACATCTTTTGCTAAGTCTACCTTGTCTTTCAAAATCAATTTCCACCCAGGTGTAATCCACACACCTGGATAAATAACCACACCTTTGCCCACTTTAGCCCCCATCATTAACAGTAACAATTTTTTAAAGAAAATAAATATTCTATACCTTGGTAGCGCAAAAATTATATTCATAATAAACTCATATGATACAACAAAAAAAGATTTAATTAATTTATACATTTTGATGATTTTTAAATACTTTATTTATAAAACTTAATTCCATAGATGTTTTGACTTCTATAGTATTAAGTTCATTAAGTTTAGATTTACCATTTTGAATTATTTTTAAGACTGATTTATTATCATTTAAAATATTTTCAATAGAATTACAAATTAAATTAGTGTCAGTTCTATTAACGTAAAATGCAGCGTCACTGCAAAGTCCACGAGCCCATTCTTCATCTGAAATTAATAGGGGTTTTTTATAAGCCCAAGCCTCAACAATGTTGTTGCTAAAGCTTTCGAGAGTGCTCAAAAGAAAGACTATATCTATTTGATTGTATAAAGATTTTAATTGATTTTTATTTACAGAGCCAATAATTGATACATATTCAGTTACTTTGTACTTTTTAGTCAAAGCTTCAAATTCAAGATGCATTTTTGACATATCTTTTGGTGCAGTTAATATAAAATTAAATAATATCCCTTTATTTTTTAAAATTGATGCTATTTCTGGTATTAACATTATTCCTTTATGTCTTTGCCAACTACACAAATACAATCCTTTAGCAGCATTAGACAATATATTTCTATGTCTCTTATTCAAGTCAATAAATTTTTGATTATACATTAAATTAATTGACGGTAAAATAGTCGTAGTTATTCCCTTAATTTTAAAAAGCTTATGACACTTAGATTCTAATAGACTATTTTCAAAAATAATTGCATTCGCATTCTTTAGACCATAAACTCTATAAAAATCAATCATTTTTTTTATCAATAAATGAACACCTTTGTATTCATTCCAAAATTTTATTTTGGGAAAAAATAAGTTTGAATCAGCGGCCCCAATAACTTGAGGTATTTTTTTAGGAAATAAGCTATAGCCGAAATATGTATAAATAATCTGAATATTATTATCAATAATAAATCTATTTCCATATAAAAGTTCCCAAAACATTCTCACAATAGGATTTTTATTAACAACTTTAAAATTGCTGTTATTTTCTTTTAATAAATATTTATGAATCAACGAATCCTTAACTACTAAAAAAAAATAAGTTTGATTGTTAATTTCTAATGAGCTCAAAAAATTGAGAGCTACGTTCTGGCCACCACCAGACTTTAAAAAAGAAAAATTAAATAGTATCTTCATTATTAAATAACATTAGCCAAAAGATTAGTAAATATGGTGATGATAGTCCATGGACAATAAATCCACTGAGGAAAGCTATACCAATAATTAATTTTAATTTTTTAACTGAGTACCTATAAAAACTAATAAACGAACTTAGTAATAATATTAGTCCAATAAAACCTAGTTCTGAAAATATTTGAAGATAATAACTCTCTGTATTTAAGTATCGTTCGGATTTAGAATAGGTACTCCCCATTCCATTTCCAATAATAAGATTTGAATTTTCCAATACTTTTAACTGTTTGGATAATCTGGAACTATTGGCATCACCACTTAAAAACTCATTAGTATTAGTAATGAAATCAGTTTGACGTGATAATAATTCGAAAATCCCATATGAGTTATTTACAAACATATAAGATGTAATTAGAAAAAATATTGGTAATATAAAGGCAAAACTCTTGAATGGATATTTTATAATTAAATATAATAGAGGTATAATAGCTGCTGTTCTGCTTCCAGTTAAAATTAATGAGTATAAAAAAAGTATTAAAACTAATATTTTAATAACCCTATTATTTATAATCTTAAATTCCAATAATAAAATAAAAGATAATGCCATAAATAATGCATTTATTTGTGTACTAAAAAAAATTGATCTAGTTCGATAAAATAATTCAAAATCATCATAAAGCTCCAAATAACCAACTTTAGGAACTAAACCGAAAATATCTCTAGATATATGAAATTCAATAATGCCAGCAATAGCCCCTACTGTTGCAATAATTATATGAAACTTTAAGAAAGAAGCTAAATTAACTGTTCCGTTACTAGCTTTTAAAAATAATAAAACAGGAATCCAAAACAGGGAAAGAAACATTATTATTTTATTGAAATCGAATTCAATAATTAAATTTAGTATTAGAAGTAAAAAACTATAGATAAATAAAATAAGAAAGGGAAATAATTTTCTACTAATTTTTTTTGTGAAATCAAAAACTGATAATTCTTTAAAAATTAGTAAACCACCAATAATATAATAAACCGAAGTTAATCCTGTATATTGCTGAATTATTAATTGAAATACAATAAGAAAATAAAGTGCTTTAAACAGCATTTAAAATAAATTAAATATATTATTATTTTCTGACCTTATTTGTTTTAACTTTTCAGAAAAATCAAAATTATCAGCGAGTAAATTATTTATTTGATGAATAATTTTATTCATTGGATCATCTATGTCAAATTGGCAATCCCCCAAACCGATATTATTAAAAACTCCTTTGGCTTTTGTTCCGTGGTAACCTATATTAATAACTCTCGTATTAGTTGTTAATGCAAATATTGTAGAATGCAGTCTAGTACCAATTAATATATCCTTAGATTTATATATTTCTAATAAATTATTTATTGAATATTCATTTTCATCAACTATAATTCTATTTTTAGAAATTGATTTTGAAATCAAACTAACAAATCTTTTTACTTGTAAAACATCATCATCAATAGTTACATGTGGAACAAAATGAAAAGTACAATCATAATTGTTATTTAAATGATCAATAATGTTTTTCAAGATTTCAAAATATTTTTTATTGTTAGATTCACTATTGTAGTTTTTTAATGTAAAAGCAACATTACATTTATCTTTCAATAAAATTGCTTTATTTAATTTTAAAATTTTTTCATTAGGAAGATTAAAAGCTAAATCATGACCTATTATAATATTTTTTAAATCTTTAAAAATAAAATTATAGCTAGATAAACAAAGTTGTTCTCTTACAACAACCAGTTTCATTTTCTTCAGAATATTTCTGATTCTTAATAAATCTCTTTTACCATAAACTGGTCCTATTGACTGCCCCCATATTATAATTTTCTTATTATACCTTAAACAAATTCTAAAAATCATTAATTCTCTTTGTAATCTTAATTTATCAATAAAATTGTCTCTATTACATAAAAAACTACCTCCCTTGCTAATAATTAAATTTGATTTTTTAATAATTTTTTTAGTTTGACTATGAAATATAGAAAGATAAATATCTAAAAACCAAATTGGAAAAAATTCAATAAAAAAAGATTTAACTATATCTCTAATAACAATGTACAACTTTCCTATAATTGATTTTTTATGAACTCTTCCAATAACATTTGGGAATATTTTATTTATGTATTTTTTTAATTCAATATGTTCAGAATAAAACCAATTATCATCAGATGCAAAAGAGGATATAGCATCTATTTTACAATTTGGATATTTTGACTTTATTATATTAATTGTTCCCAAAATTATTCCAAGATCTCCTTTATTTCGATCAGAATAAGAATTAATTAAAACTACTCTTTTCATGAATATATTTCTTTTAACATTTTTTTTATGGAAGATTCGATTGAATCATTATTGGAAACCCAATTTTCTAATTCTAATCTAAATTTGTGATGTGCATCGTTACCGGATTTAAAATAATTCACAAACTCAACTTTAAAATTATTTTCGATTTTTAAAATATTACTAGACGAAATAAAATATTTTTTTATGTGATGATTATCATAAAAAAATGAAGTGTCTGGATAAATATTTCTTAAATCTAGTTGTAAAACTGGAATCCCAATTAAAGCTGAATCTAAAGCAAAAGTGGTGAAACAATTGATTGTAAACAAAGCATCTTTAATTTCATTGAATCTTTTTTTATTGTAATCATCATTTAGAGAGTAAAATGAAGGGTTTTTCTCTGGGGGATTATAATAACCCAAGTCAACATGATCATAACTATCGAGAAATGGTTTAAATTCATGGGCACTTGAAATAGGTCTAGGTTTAATAAGAAAATCTAAATTCAATAATTTTGTAACTTCACATAGATCTTTAATTACTTTCTTTTCCATGGTCTCCGCAACTGGATTACTGTAAAGACTAGTGAAGGCAACCGCATAAACTACTTTATCCTTAACTTTTCTTTTTTCAAACTTATTGTTTTTTGCAAATCTCAATTTTAAAGGATATATATTATAAGTATAATTATCTTTTTGATAAGTTTTCCAATCATTTTGAAGATCATTATTCCAGAGAAATACTTTTTTTGATAAATAACTATTAGGTATTTTCATTGCATGATCCCAACTCTCCATTACAGTGTAAACCTCTAGATCCTTATTGTTTAATAAAAAAGCATATGAGTTTAATGTTGGAACTAATACTTTTTGAGTTGCGAATATATTGGGAGTAAAATTTTTAAAAAAATTAAATATTAATTTATTAATATTTTTTGATTTTGGTGTTATGAATGATAAGCGATAAAAAAAACTCCAAATATTTTTTCTATGAATAAAGTTTTTTATCACCATTCTTTTATATTGGTCTGAAAAATTATGTGGTGTAAATAAGATCGTAAAAATTCTATGCAATCCATTTAATATCTTTAATCCTATGGATAAATCATTGTCATAATAAATAAAATTATTTTTAAGAAAATCCGCCTCAATTAGTTTTTTTGTTCTTTGTGAGGTTAAAATATAAATTTCATAATTTTCCTTTTCTAATATTTTTAAAATCGGATGAAATAAATAATACTCTATTTCATGCTCAAATACTAAACTAATTTTTTTCATAAAAAAAATATCTTAAACTAAAACTTACTATAGAACCCACTAAAATTGAATAAGCGATGCCAACAAGATTAAATCTTTCTATTATTATATACATTAAAAATATTTGAACTGTTCCAGTAATTAGCTGTTCTAAATTATTAAGTTGAGATTTATTTTTACTAATTAATGAAACCTTAAAAACTCCAGATGAACCTTGAATAACTCCAGCGATAATTAAAATTCTTGCCACAGGAGCGGCATCAACAAACTCAATACCATAAAAAATTGATAAAAAAGGTTTTACTAAAAACATTAAAACTATACCAATAAATGAAGAAATAAAAAATATTAACCATAGTAAATTAAATATTTGTTTTTTTGGTTTTTCTTTTCTTGTCAATTCTCCGAATAATAGTCCATTTATTGCTTGTGAAATTGAAAGCACTAAGGTAAAAAAAATCAGTGCAACAGAATATTTTCCTAAAACTGATACACCTAAAAAAGAGGTTATAATAAAGTAATCAAACCTTCTCATAACATTATTTATAACTACAGTAAGGTTTGCTTTAATTCCGAAAACAATGAACTCTTTTAATTGATGTATGTTAATTGATGCTCTTTCAACTAGACTCAGTTTTTGATCAAAAATTAAATATAATGTTAAAACAATTTCTAAAAATGTAATTGATATAATGGAATAAACAATATCTAAATTAAAGTAAACGCATAATAAAATGGACATTAATTTAATTGACGAAATAAAAAATTTTAATTTCCTGAATTTATTTACTTGTCCGCTGCCTAGAAAACCAGTATTAAAAAAAAGAGAAATAATTTGTGTATTCACATATAAAACAATGAAACAAAATAATATTGATAAATAATTTATGTCAATTTCTAAAAATGAAGCAAGCTCATTTTTAAAAAATAAAAAAACAGGAAAAAGAAAAACAGTTAATAAAAGTTGGTAATAAATTTGTATTGTGAAAGAAGTATCTTTAGAAAGAATTTTTTTATTTTCAAAATACACTTTTGAATTATTTAGACCAAGCGAAAATGCAGCAGCTAAAACGCCAACAAAAGCTATCAATCCAGAAAATTGACCTTTACCTATACTTCCATAAAAATTTACGATTAATACTCCCGTAAAAAAATCAATAAAAAAAACAAGCCAATTTGAAAAAAAAACATTTACAGCCTTTTTCAAAAAAACATTGTCATTAAATAATTTAAGATTAAATAGCTTCACAGAAAAATTATTTTGAAAATAATCTAACTATTTTTTTTGTTATAAACTCCTCTGTTCTTGCCATAGAGGTATATGTTGCCCCAGAAATGTGAGGAGTCATAATAAAATTTAAATTTTCATTGATTGAATATAATTTATCTAAATTATTTTCTTGCATTGATTCATTTTGAAAGACATCTATTGCCACACCTTTAAAAAAATTACTTTTTATTTTTTTAATAAGATATAATTCATCAACTAATTCTCCCCTTGATGTATTTATAAAATATTTGTCTTTCAATAGATCTATATATTTTTTATCAAAAAACTCATGATTAGAAAGCTCGTAAGATGCACATAAACATATTATGTTACACTTAGATATTAATTCTTCAATTGAACCAATTTTTTTTGATTTATGAATTTCTTTTTTTGTATTATCAGTATCATAAAAGAAACTATTTCCACCGAATACTTCAATATATTTAGCCAATAAGGTACCAACTCGACCAAAACCAATAATTCCAATTGAATTTTGAAATATTTCGTTTCCTTTATATAAATCTCTATTCAGTAATTTCTTAGAGCTAGAAAAAGCATTTTTATAATTTCTTAATAAAGATAAAATCAATCCAAATGTATGTTCGGGGGTTGCTCTTATATCAGTTAAAAATTTAGATTCTCCCTTTAACGAAACTACTTTTATATTTTTATGTTTTAAATAATTTAAATCTAAATGATTTAAACCTGTTGTTGGGGTACATATGTATTTTAAATTTATGGCATTTTCTAAAAGATCTTTTCCTAAAAAATATTTTAATCTTACAAATATTATTTTTTTATCTTTAATGAAATCCGATATATTCCCATTTTCATAAAAACTAACATGGCCCAACAACTTAAGTTCATTAATTGCTTTATCAGAAAAATCTTGGGACTCTAGAATTCCTATTTGCATATTATTCTTTTTAAAATTTCTACGTCTTCTAACGTGTCAACATTAACAGATTGACTCTTTTTCATTTCTATTAATAACGGTTTATCGGATATTATTTGATGTGTCTCTTTGATGTAAGATACTTTTGTTAAATAAATGGCTCCATTTCGCACAAATACATCCCCATGATCTTGTCTTCTTAATCCTTTATTGTGGTTTTTGTTTAATGGTTCTAAGTAACTGCTGTTTACAGTTTTATACATTACTAAATCGTTAATATACTCTTCATTATAACAACTTATCAAAGAATTTGAATTATTAACTTCAAATAATTTGATAGCATCTTTTAACAAAGTAATATCTCTAATAGGAGAGGTAGGCTGTAATAATAAAATCGAATCAAATTGAATATCCAATTTTTCATAAAAATTAATTGCATGCAATATAAAATCGATAGATTTGGCTTCATCACCAGAAATATTATCTGGTCTTAAAAAAGGAACTTCTGCACCTAATTTTTTACTTATTTCACCTATTTTATAATTATCTGTAGATACAATAACCTTATCTACTAAACCTAGTTTTTTCAACTCCAATGATGGATCAATTGAATATTGAATCAAGGGTTTTCCACATATATCGATAATGTTTTTGTCTTTTATCCCTTTCGAACCACCTCGAGCTGGAATTATAACTAATATTTTCATTTTATATCTAGTTGATGTTGGTTCGATTTAAAAAACAACTCTAAACTTATCCACTTAATAATTTTTCTAATATGGCTTTTTTCTCCAGTCATATGCTCTTTTATTGTTTTTTCAATGATGTTTTGTTTCAAAAATAATTTTGATAATATAGATTTGTTATTTAAAAGAATATCTTCTACAAAATTTTTCCATTCATTTTTATCTCTTATCCACATTCCAAAATCTGAATAATATCTATTGTGATATAATGGTTTCTTGAAATTTTTAAAATGTTCTAATACAAATTTTTCTTTATTAAATTGAACTGCTTCAGCATTTTTCCATTCATGAGGAGCTAATTTTAAATCAAACATAGTTGACTGCAATGGAATATGAAAAGAGTTTTTAATTTGTAACTGACATAAATTATAATAAAATTTATTGTCCTTAATTATATTTATTGGTAAATCCTTCATTAAAAAATAAATTTCATAATCATACATTGAATATCTATCTTCATAAAATTCTCTGTGGGCAGATTGTCTTATTGCTAGTCCACTAAACACTCTATTTTCAATTGCTAAGTCATGATTTATTTCCTTATTTAGTTGAGATCCACCTAAGAACATGTCAAGTGCAAAACCCGTATCAATAATTGAATCTTTTTTTATTTTATTTTCTAAAAAAGAATAAAATTCGTAAACATGGCTTTGTACAAATATGTCTAATCCAGAGGTTTCATCTATGTATCTTTGTGCATTTTTTAAAAAATCTTTTGAACCCAAATTGTAAATAAAATGTTTAACCTTATTCGACTCGGCAACTTTTCTAGCAATTTGAACTTCATCGCTAATATCGTTTCCATAAGTTGCAGTTTGAATATTAAAATTCATATCATTGAACATCTCAAGTAAAAATCGAGAATCTAAACCTCCTGTGAGAAGAAGTAATATATTTTCATTTCTATATGATTTAGAAATTATCTTTTTTAATTTTTCTAAAAAATAAACTGGATCGTTCTCTTTACTGAAAAAATTATCTTTTACTTTTTCAATGGAGTATTTTGAAATCTTATGTTTAATGATTTTCATGCATGGAAAACCTTGTTTAATCTCTTTAATAAAAGTTTCCTTAACATCAATAAATCTGGGTAAATTTATATTCTTGGTTATGTGATCTGAATTTAAAGTCTTTTCTTTGATATGCTTTGTTATAAAATTTAAATCCGATGACAAAAGTAATTGACTTCTTTCGAAAGAATAGTAATGTTTTCTAAATGAAAAAATATCATTGTAAAAAACATACTCATGTTCAACTTTATTATATATAACAAGATTAAATTGACCATTCAATTCATGAATAAAATTAACAGAATCTTTAATATATGTTTGAAGAACAAATTCAGCCTGTTTATTGTAGCTTGGTGAATTAAAAATCCATCCATCCAAAAAAATTAAATATTTATCAGATTCAAAAAAAACTTGCTTATCATATCTTTTGTGGTATGATAAAGTTATTTTTATATCGGCTAGCTCTCTAGTAATATTAGTATGTTTAGAAGTGTAAGAAACATTACTAGGATAAATATGAATTCCTATCATAAATTTTATACTCTATTTAAAATATAATCAGAACTATTAAATTTTCCTCCTGGAGCATCATTAGTATCAATTCTATTGAGTAAAAATTTGTTGTCTAAATTTTTTAAATCATTAATACCCCTCCACATTGTTAATCCAAATTCTAAATTACATTTCTCAGCTATATGAGCCACTTTATTTGTTACAGCTGAAATACCACCGTAAGGATAGGAAATGGATCTAACTTTTTTTTCGCCAACTATCTTATTTATGTCTAAAATTGAATCACTTATTTCTTTTTCTATTTCTTGTTCACTCAAATTTCCCAAGGGAACATGACTTTTAGAATGAGTTCCTAACATTGAATGTTTAGCAATTTTTTTTAAATCATTATAACTCATATACAGATTTTTTGCAAAGTCTTTCTCAGAATTAACAAATCTTTGAAAAAAATAATTAATAGTGTTTTTTCTTTCTTTTTCAGTTAATACAAAATTCATATAAAATTTAATCTTTCGTGCTATATCATTATCATATCGATACTGATTTTTTAATGATTTTTGATTAAACGGATAGGATTTTAAATCATGCATCTCACAAAGAAAATTATATAAATCTTTTTCTGGCAAAATAGACTTTATAAAATGTAATTTATGGACATCTAATACAATATTATTTTTGATTGATTCTGAACTTACATAAAACATTCCTGGAATACCTTTTTTTATAAGTAAGTTAGCCACTTTCATTTGTTCTTTCAATCCATCATCAAATGTGAGTAAACAAGAATTTTTACTGATTTTTCTTCCTTTTTTTAAATTTTCAATAATCTCATCTTCCGAGACAAAGTCATAATATTTACTAATTATTTCTATTTGGTATTCAAAATCCCTTAAAGTCAATGGGAAAATCCCTTTCTTCGTTTTTTTTTCCCTGAAATAATGAAAATTTACAACTAATAATTGCATTCTTTTGAAGATTTAATTTGTTCAATTTGTTCAATTGTTAAACCGTTACCAATATTTTTTAATGCAATTTGAAGGTTTTTCTCGTTAAAATCAGATTTTTTATAAAGTTTACTTTTAGATAAATCTTGTTTTAAAGACGACCTATTTCCATTTACATAGTCGGTACTGACTGATACTATTGAATCAATTCCTGCTTTAATAGCTTTAAGATTTATATCATAATAATTATCACCTTTTTCTAAATAAGGCTTAATCCTAGCAATAATTTCTCCTGCATCAACTTTTTTTGATGTAATATGAATAGTTACTCCAACACAACTTATGCAATTATTATAAATAGGCCAAAAAAGTGTAGCAGATCCTCTGTAAAAAGGGGACAATCCTAAATGTAAATTAATTATTTTATTTGGAAATGTGTCCAACCAAATATCTTTTAAAATACAGGTTCCGAAAAGAAATATGATATCTGGATTTCTATCTTTCGCAAAACTTAATGCCACTTCAGAATTTATTTCATCTTTTGTTAATTTTAAGATGTGAATATCTTCAGGAAAATTTGGGTTTCCTAAATATTTTTTTTCGTATTGACTTAACTTATTAAAATGTTCTTTAACTAGTGAAGAGTTCTCTTTTAATTCATTATAATATCTAACTTTAGGTTCAGAAATTACCCCAACAATTTCAAGATTTTCAGCAATTTTTTGTACATAATATTTGTGCCTTATCTTATTACTGGTTAAGACCAATGCTTTCATATTTAGTAATATAGTTTTTTGTAATATCTTAATTCAACTTCAGCAAGAATTTCAGCAATTTTTTTACCTGAATCTCCCTTTCCATACAAATAATCTGGTTCACATATCTCAGAGCTCATTAATTCAAGAATTGCTGCTTTAATCTTTATTCTATCATAATCAGCATCTACTACATTTTTTCCACGATCTCTTCCATTTTGGCGTTTACCAATGTTAACAGATTTAACCCCAAGAAATGCACATTCTCGAATTCCAGCACTTGAATTTCCTACTAAAGCTATTGCATTTTTTAACAATCTTAAAAAATCTTTTGGGATCATGTTTTTAAAAAAGTGTACGTGACTCAAGTCATATTTCTCTCTATAATGTCTTATTCCCGACGAAGTACCGTCTGATCCAGCGTCAACATTAGGCCAAAACCATAATGTTGGTATTTTTAAATCCTTTATTGCCTCAAGTGTTTCTGTAATATGTTTTTTTGCGTTCTTATATTCATTTGTTTCTGGATGTTGCATAACTATTAAGTAACCGTTAGAAATATCAAGATTCGAACCTACCCCTCCATACTTAAGTATAGGATCAAAATCCAAAGTAGGGTTCTCTAAAATTTCTGCAGCTAAGTCTAAAGAAGGGCAACCTGTATTAAAAACAAATTTTGGATTCTCTCCCATCTTTATTACTCTATCCTTTGCAGATTCAGATGAAACTATATGAATATCTGCAAGTTTTGTGTTGGCATGTCTTACTTTTTCATCAATATTACCAGTAACTTCGCCTCCTTGTAAATGAATTAAGGGTATGTTTTGGTATGATGCTGCAATCGAAGTCCCTATTGTTTCATAACGATCAGCGATGGTTAGAACCGCGTCAGGTTTTATGCTGTAAAAAACATTTGATAACTCCATAATTGCCAAACTAGTTGTTTTAGCCATTGCAGTTTCATTTTCAACTGATAAAATATTATATATTTTGGCATCTATTTTAAATCCGTCTTTTTCTATAACTTTATAAGTGTTACCATATCGATCTAATAGTGCCGAGCCAGCTACCACAATCTGTAATTCTAATTTATCATGTTTATTGATCGCTGTTAAAATTGTTTTTACTCTACTATATGAGGGTCTAGCTGTAATTACAATACATATTTTTCTTTTCATTTTTTAACTTATTAAATCTGATAAATTAATAAATTCCCAAGTACTCATATCTCTATTTATTTTTCTTCCAATAAGTGATTTAAACTCACTTGCCGGCACACCTTTGTTTGCAGGCTTTTTTCCTTCTAAATCATCAAAAGTGAGTATGTGATTTTTCTTTAAATTTTTGTTTACAGCTAATGATTTTTCAAAAATTGATTTAACAACCTTAAACTTTGAATTGTCTTGTTTAAAATTATTTAAACTTGATAAATCATTTTTAATTTGAACTACACCATCAATCAATTTCTTTATTTCTTGTATTGTTAAGGAAGATTTAGCATCTGGTCCAAACATATATTTATCAAAAACTGCATGAAACTCCAAAAGAGATGCACCTAAAGTTGTAGCTGCTAAACATGCATATATATCTCCACTATGATCAGAAAAGCCAATAGGGACATTATATTTATCAATAAATTCAGGTATTAAATTAAGTCCCCATTCACCGGGTGCTGAAGGGTAGCTTGTTGTACATTGCAATATTGAAAGATCATTTCCTCTAGATTTAATAAAATCTACTGTTTTGTCTAATTCTGTATATGAACTCATTCCTGATGAAAGTAATATTGGCTTTCTCGTTTTACTTATTTTTTCTAACATCAAATTATTAGTGACCTCTCCTGAGCCAATTTTATATCTTTTAACTCCAATTTTTTCCAATAAATCCACAGCTTTATTACTGAATGGAGAAGAGATAAATTCAATGTTTTTATCTTCACAATGATTCTTTAATCCAACCCATTGGTCAATTGTAAACTCCATTCTTTTCCAATAATCAAAACGAGTTCTATCTTCATAACTAAATTTTACTCTAAAATCTTCAAACTCTGAACTCTCAGCTTCTGCAATATGTGTTTGAAATTTAATGCAAGTAACCCCTGTATTAGATAATGCGTCTATATATGAATGAGCTATACCTAAACTTCCATCGTGTGCTTGACCAATCTCTGCTATTATTTCCATATTTTTATTTTTTAACTCCACAAAAATCCAAGATTAATTTTTTCTTATCAATTTGTAAATTTTTAAATTCTTTGTGAGCTACAAGAAATACAACAATATCTGCCTTATTGATTGCTTCTTTATAATCTGTTAATTTATAAATTGAATGGGATTCAATATTTGGCTCAACAATAAAATATTCATCATTATTTGAATTTTGCAAAACCTTTTGAGCTATGTATTTAGCTGGAGATTCTCTTAAATCATCAATATTTGGTTTAAATGCTAAGCCCATCAAAGCAATTTTTGGCTTTCTGCCGTATTTTAATTCAAATTGAAGTTTTTCATTTTGAATTTTCTCAGCACACCAAAATGATTTATAGTTATTGACCTCTCTTGCTGTACCAATCATTTTTGATTCGGCTGGATAGTCAGAAACAATAAAATAAGGATCCACTGCGATACAATGCCCGCCAACTCCACATCCTGGCTGTAAGATATTTACTCTTGGATGTTTATTAGCTAAATTTATTAATTCCCATACATTAACATCAGCCTTATCGCATATTAAAGAAAGTTCGTTAGCAAATGCTATTTGAGAATCTCGAGATGAATTTTCTACTAACTTACACATCTCAGCAGTACGAGCATTTGTTCCATGCAAATCACCCTTTACATACTTTCTGTAAAATAAGATAGCTTTTTGAGTAGAAGCTTCATCAATACCCCCAATAACACGATCATTTTCAACGAGTTCATGCATTACATTTCCAGGTAACACTCTTTCTGGACAATAGGCTATATATATTTTATCCTTTAGCTCAGGTCTAGCTGCGAAGATTAACTTTTGCATTTTTTCAGTTGTACCTATCGGCGAAGTTGATTCAATAATATACAAATCCCCTTTTTTTAGTAATGGAATAATTCCTTTTGTTGCAGACTCAACAAATGAAATATCTGGCTCATGATTTCCCTTAAAAGGAGTTGGAACAACTATCAGAAATACTTCAGCAGCTATAGCTTTGGTTGAGGCTTTTAAATTTCCTTTTAAAACAGATGTGGAGACGATCTTATCTAAGTCTGGCTCAACAATATGAATTTTCCCTTCATTGATAGTATTAACAACCTGTTGATTTATGTCAACACCTAAAACGTTTGTTCCATGTGATGCTATTAATGCTGAAGTTGGTAATCCTATATAACCTAATCCAATAGTTACTACTTGTGGGTTCATGATTTTATATTTTTTATAAAGTCTACAATTCTTCTTGATGCCAAGCCATCTCCATAGGGATTATGGAGCTTTGACATTTTAATAAAGTTTTTTTGGTTATTTAATAAGTCTAATGCTTTAGAAACTATCAACTCTTCGTCAGTACCTACTAACAAAACTGTTCCTGCTTCAACTGCCTCTGGTCTTTCAGTAGTATCTCTCATTACTAAAACAGGTTTCCCAAGACTAGGAGCTTCCTCTTGAACACCTCCACTGTCTGTGATAATAATTTTAGATCGATTCATCAACCAAATAAAATCTTGATACGCTAATGGATCTATTAAAATCACATTTTTAACTACAGATAAAATTCTGTTTACTGGTTCTTGTACCTTTGGATTCAAATGAACAGGATAGATAATCAATCTGTCAGTACTATCTGATGCGATTTTCTTTAAAGCTTTACATATATTTTCAAAACCATCACCATGATTTTCTCTTCGATGTCCAGTAACTAAAACTACTTCTTTATTATCTATTTGCTTTGACAAATTTTTAATAATCTGACTCGGATGTTCATTAACTTTTTCAACAGATTTTAAAAGTGCATCAATTACAGTATTTCCAGTGACTAATATAGAATCATCAGAAATATTTTCTTTGAGCAAATTACTCTTTGAAGTCTCCGTAGGAGCAAAATGATAATCACAAATCCTTCCAGTTATTTGACGATTTATTTCTTCAGGAAAAGGGGAAAGTTTATTATTAGTTCTGAGACCCGCTTCCACATGACACACTTTTGCTCCAGAGTAAAAACTTGCTATTGATCCTGACATAGTTGTGGTTGTGTCTCCATGGACAAAAACATACTCTGGCTTAAATTCTTTAAGAATTGGACCTAAAGACTCAATAATTTTAGCTGTTAAGCTATATAAATTTTGTTCTGGTTTCATTAAATCTAAATCATAATCGGGGGCAATTTCAAAAAATTCTAATACCTGGTCTAGCATTTCTCGGTGTTGCGCTGTTATACAAACTTTTGTTTCAAAATCTTCTGGATACTTTTGGAATTCTTTGAATAATGGAGCCATCTTGATGGCTTCTGGTCTAGTTCCAAATATTAGTAATATCTTTTTCATTCAACTAGTTTTGTTTTCCCTTCAAAAAAGACAACCATGGCTTACAACTTCAGAAAGGTTTATTTTTTTTTATAACTCACAGACCTTCCTTCCTTTTCCTCCCAATCTTTCTCTGGTCTAACTTTTAGGTTTGTGGTCCAGCCCCCTGCAATGGTGTTTAAATGAATATCATGCTTTTTAGAAAAAGACAAAAGAGCATTGACATCTTTTGGAAAACACGTCCCTCCATAACCAAGCTTTCCATCGTGCCCTGGAACATTTAAATGACTGTCTCCAATTCTACCATCAGAAACAAACCCCTTTAGTGCGTCATCCCAATTGGCTCCAATTTTATCGCATAACAGTTTAAACTCATTCATTATACTTACTTTAGTTGCAAAAAAAGTATTGTTCATATATTTAGTAAGCTCTGCTGTTTTTGAATCGGTTTGAATAATGTTTTGGATTTTAAATCTTTGATTAAATAAGACTTTTGCTTCTTCAGTTAGCAATAACTCTCCACCTAAAATGATTCTAGATTGAGTTAACATATCTAATTTTGCTGTTCTTTCTGTTAAAAATTCAGGTGAAAAAATAATTTTCAAATTTGGATATTGTTTAGATAATTTCTCAGTAGTTCCAGGTAAAACAGTTGATTTCAAAATATATAAAGGTTTAACCTTAGCAAATTTAAAGGCACTTTCGACATATGATAAATCTTGTGATCCATCCTCAAACATTGGTGTCGGTACACATATAAACACAAAATCACAACTATGCACAGATTCTATATTGTTTAAACTTCTTGATGGGTCTGTATCGAATACATATATGTCTGACATAGGAGAAAAAGCAAAAGAAATCGCTTCTCCAACAAACCCATTTCCTATGATACCTACCTTAATTTTACTCATTTTACTTTTTATTTAAATTCACGGCTTCGCCTAGAAAATCACAATAATTATTTCGATAATTTAAACATATATTTTATGCTTCAAAAATAGTTAAAGTCTTTTGTTTCAAAATCGAATTTGAAACAAAAAAACTAACTTTTCTTCTAATTTTTTTTTCAATTTTTGGAGTAATTTCTTTTAGATAATCTTTACTTATATTGTCTCCAACAATTAAGATTTCTATATGGCCACTATCAATACCTTCAGCATAATCACCAAGAATCATAATTTTTTTCACTTCTCCTATTCTTTTTAAAACCGTTTCTAAAATCTCTTCAATACCCAAATGTTTTTTTACTATTTTTTGAATTATTTTAAAAAATGGATGTGAAGCGTTGGCCTTATAAATAACTTTATTATTTTCATTATACTTTTTTAGATAACCTGCAGAAGTTAAGTTGTTTAACTCTTTTCTGATTGAATTGGTTGATTCTCCAAACTCGTTTGCAAGACCATTTAAATACCCCTTATTTGCTATATTTAAAAAAAACTTAATTAAAAGTCTTAATCTAGTTTTAGATGTAATTAATGAATCTAACATAATAACAAGCAACAAAGGTACTAGAATTTATTGAAAATTAAAATACCTACTTTTGTTTTAATTATGTTTCAATGAAAAAAATAGTTTTAATCACAGGAGCAGCAGGTTTTTTAGGATCACATTTATGTGATTATTTTCTTTCAAAAAGCTATAAAGTCTTAGGTGTTGACAACTTAATTACAGGAAGCCTAAAAAATCTTTCACATTTAGAATCAAATTCTGATTTTGAATTTAGAGAAATTGATATCACCGACGATTTTAAAATTGATGAACCAATAGATTATATCCTCCATTTTGCTTCTCCAGCTAGTCCAATTGACTATTTGCAGATTCCACTAAAAACTCTGAGAGTTGGGTCTTTGGGTACTGAGAATGTATTAAAAATAGCTTTAAAAAATAATGCACGTATTTTAATTGCTTCCACGTCAGAAGTATATGGTGATCCTCAAGAACATCCTCAAAATGAAGAATATTTTGGTAATGTTGATCCTGTTGGACCTAGAGGGGTTTATGATGAGGCTAAGCGGTTTCAAGAGGCACTAACTACTGCTTATCACACCTATCACGGACTTGATGTTCGAATCGCTAGGATATTCAACACCTATGGATCAAGAATGAGAGTGAATGACGGTAGAGCAATCCCAGCCTTTATGGGTCAAGTTTTAAGAGGAGAAAGCTTAACAGTATTTGGAGATGGTTCTCAAACAAGGTCTTTTTGTTATATCGATGACATGATTGAAGGGATATACAAACTATTACATTCAAACTATACTAAGCCAATGAACTTAGGAAATCCTGAGGAGATTGCTTTAATTGACTTTGCAAATGAAATTATTGATTTAGTTGGTAGCAAAAATAAAATCATTTTTAAACCACTTCCAATTAATGATCCTATTAAAAGAAAACCGGATATCAAAAAAGCAATGAATATTTTGAATTGGAAACCTAAAGTTTCAAGAAAAAAAGGATTAGAAAATACTTTCAACTATTTTAGAAGCTTATCTTTAAAAGAAATAAATAAAAAAGAACATAAATTTGCTTAATATATTCATGAAAAAATTTTCAAAAATTAATTTATTACTAATTTTTATTCTTCCTTTTGTCATAGATTCCTGTTCCTATCCAGAAATGGTAAGAAATGAATTGGTTTATGAAAATGATTTTGAAAGTTCAGAGTTGAGTTCAATTGACGGTGGAGACATTATGTCATTTAATAATACAAATGTTATTGGTGATTTTAACAATGATGGATTTACTCTATTTTTGGAAGATGTTGGTGATCATGATTATGTTTTTATTTCATTTGATTTATATGTTCATGGATCTTGGGATGGTAATTTAAATGGGTTTTCTGGGAATGATAAGCCAGACAAATGGGTAATGGAATTTAAACCAGATATGCAATTATATAAAGATCCTAGTTCAGATAACTTTACCACAACTTTTTCTAATAGTCCATGCTATTCAAATTATTGTTTAAGACAGTCATATCCAGAAGTCTATCCTTTTGAAAATAATCCTATGACAGGGTCATATAAAACAAATATGGCTAAAATATGTACAGATTCATTTTTTGGATATAAAACAACATTATATCAAATTGAAAAAGGATTTAAAAGCTCTGGTAATAGTGTAATTGTAAGATTTTACGATGAACTATATCAACCGAATGCGATTGATAAAGATGGTATTCCACAACAAAAATGTGATGAAAGTTGGTCGATGGATAATATAAGAGTTCGCGTAGTTAAATATCAATGAAATTAAAAAATATTTTTTTTTTATTCTTTCCAATATTAATAATTGGACAGAACATAAACTTAAATAATGATTTTAACAATCAACTTATAAGGTATTCTGTTTTAGCAAATCAAATTGATACAGAATTATCTTTAAATGTTAAACCATTAAATTTTAATTCATTCTCTGAATTTTTAGAGAAGCAACACAAAACAATTCTAAGCAATCCATCAAATACCATTCAAATAAAAACTTTGGGAATTGATTATTTTATTGAATATAATTCTCATCACCCCTATAACAGAAACAATGGTACGATGATCCCTAATAGAGGATATCAGCATATCATTTCACCAGGAATATTTATTAAAACTGGACCTTTAACGATTCAATTTAAGCCTGAACATCATTTTAGTGAAAATAAAGAGTTTGATGGTTTTTGGGAAGGACATTACTCAGAGATTTGGTCCAAGAGATACAGATTATGGAATCATATTGATATGCCTGAAAGATTTGGGAATACCAATCACAATAAAACTACTTTTGGACAATCTAGTATTAGACTTAATTGGAAAGGTCTTTCAATAGGCGTCTCTAATGAAAACTTATGGTGGGGTCCTTCACTTAGAAATAGTATTATGATGAGTAATCATGCTGAAGGCTTTAGACACATTACTTTTAATACAACAAAACCTATCAAAACTTTCATCGGAAATTTTGAATGGCAAGTAATTACAGGAAGATTGGAAAGTTCTGGTTTTACTCCACCAAGAACAGATATAGAACATGCAGGAACAAAACTTTATATACCTAAAATAAATCAAAATGGAAGAACTGATGACTGGAGATATCTGCAAGGATATATTTTTTCATACTCACCAAAGTGGATTGAGGGCCTTTCATTGGGTCTTATTCGGTGGGTTCAGATGTACTCTGCGTTAGTAGAGGGAAAGTACTGGTGGATGGAAGGAAATCCTACATATTTTCCTGCTTTTCAAAATTTTTTTAGAAAAAATGATAAATACGAAAACTATGAATCTCAGACCAATCAAGCTGCGGGAGTTTTTTTAAAATGGATTTGGAAAGATTCTAAAGCAGAAATTTATGCTGAATTTCATCATAATGATTCTAAACAAAATTTAAGAGATTTACTACTTGACGCTGACCACAGTAGAGCAGCAACAATAGGAATTCAAAAAATCTTCAATATTAATAAAGATGATTTTCTATTTAATTGGGAATGGAATCAAATGGAACAGACGGGTAGTCGACTCATTAGAAATGCTGGCTCTTGGTATGAGCATACCTGGGTTTATGATGGATATACAAATAAGGGTGAAGTCTTGGGTAGCGCAATTGGTCCTGGATCAAACTCTCACTATTTTTCTTTAAACAGAATTAGAAACCAAGAATTAATTGGCATAGGCTTAGAAATTGTTGATAATGATAATGATTTTTATCAAGAAGCATTTGCATCAGCACGAGATTACAGAAGATATTGGAAAGATATCAACCTCCACTTGAAATACAATAAAAGCTTCAAGTATTTTAATCTCTCCAGTAACTTAGTTTATATAAGAAGCTTGAACTACCAATGGGAATTAGATGATTTTGCAACACCATATTATCATCCTGGTAGAGATGTGGATAATTTTCACCTAAGCTTAAAGCTTACTTATTTTGGTAATTGGTAAGACCTTGAAAAACTTCTAAATACTGATTAAAAATAAAATTCCAATTGTATTTTTCTGGGAGTTTATAGCTGGTATTATTTTGAATAAGCTCATCATATCTTTCCTCGAATTCATTAATATTTTTGCTAATTGAGTTTTCATTTTTATTGAAAAGAATTGATTTTTTATTATGAAGCATTTCTCTGTTGAAAACAGTATCTAATGCCAAGATTTGACAGTTCAAATCAAGAGCATTGATCATGGTTGGATTGGTTCCCCCAAACTCATGACCATGAATGTATCCAAAGCAATTATTATATAAAGTAGTTAAATCAACTTGATCGTTAACATAGCCAGTAAAAACAACTTTATTTGAAGACAATAATTTTATATTATTAGCGTAATTATCATTATAAGGCACATCTCCAACTATCACTATTGACTTATTTGAGTTAGATTTTAAAAAACCTTCAATAATAAGTTTAGAGTTATTGTCAGGAATTAATCTCCCAACAATTAAGTAATACTGTTTTTTTTGAAGATTAAATTTTTCTAAGATTTTAGATTTTATTTCGATTTTCATGGTTGAGCCATAGGCAATCACAGTAGATTTTTTGCCAAATTTATTTCTGTATAACTTATTCATTTCAAAGGAATCAGTGATGATTTCATCAAAAAAAAGTGTGGCTAATTTTGATGCAAATATAAAATATAAGGATCCTAATCCTTTCCATTTGGGTCTTAACCACTCTAACCCATCAACATTAATACAGATTTTTTTTCCTGATAACTTTGTCAATATTCCAAATGGACCATTCGCTGAATTAACAACAAATACAACATCAACATCGGAAAAAAAAACATGCATAAAAGAAAAAAAAGAATTATACAGTTGCGATAAGATCTTAGCTCTGATTGACGGTGTATATATTAACTCAATACCATTAACATTTTTAGGTCTTTTTTTAAAGAGTGATTTGTGACAATAAACTCTCACGCTATGACCTTTTTTTACTAAACGTTCAGAAAGTTCTTTTACTAGAGTTTCATATCCTGAGTAAACATATGGGTAACCTCTAGACCCAATTATAGCAATTTTCAAATTTTTATTCAATTGTATTTAGTATTTCTTTTTTAAATTTTTTTAATGAAAATTTTTCATGTACATAGTGATAAGCGTTATCAATATTTTCTCTCTGCTGTTGTTTGTTATTAATATAATTTGAAATTTTATCTACAGATTCTTCGATTAAATCATTTTTTATAATTAAGCCGTATTTACCATTATTAAGAATTTCAATTGCACCTCCAAGATGATTTGTAATTACAGGAGTTTTTGTATTAATAGCCTCAATGACAACAGTCGGGAAAGGGTCTGGAGATATTGGAAGATGGATAAAAAAATCTGAGTTATTTAATAATGGTAAAACATCATTTTGAAATCCCAAGAATGATATTTTAGACTCTAACCCTTTTTCTTTAACCTTTAATTTTATATCACTTAAATATTTTTGATATTCTGGTAATGTATCCCCAGCAATTTGTAAATAGATGTTTTTGTTTTTTTTACAAAGCATTTCAAATATTCTTATCAATAGTGAATGACCCTTATATGGTATTATCCTTGAAACACTAGTAAATACTATTTTATCGTTATCAAGAATTTTAGATTTTGATTTTTTTATGTTAAAACCATTATGAATAATTTTTACTTTAGACTTCCTTAACCCATTTATAATCCAAAATTCATTTACAGATTTGGAAACACAGATAATTTTTTTTGAGAAATTATTTAAAAATGTTATCATAAATCTTAAATAAATATAACTGCTACTAGGGATTTCGTGAATGTGATAAATGGATGGTATACCATAAATTTTTGCAGCAATTGATGGGCTTATTAATGTAGATGTATTAGTGTAGACTAAATCAATTTGATTTTTTTTCAAATATTTCCTAATAAATAATGAAGATGTGATTATTAAATAAAAACGATTAATCAATCCAAAAATTGTAAAGTATCTTTTTCTAAAAACTCCAAGGTTAATAATACTTAATTTTGTTTTTTTTATTGTTTTATTATTATTTAAAGGGCCACTATTTGGTAATAATAAATGAACTTCAAACCCATTATTAATAAAAATATCAATGATAGAAATTAGTACTTTACTAGCTCCATAGTAATCATTAGAACTATGTGTAATTAGTATTTTTTTAATAGAGTTTCTCAAATCCCTTAATAAAGTTTTTTTGATTAAATTTATCAGCTCTTTTAATACCTTTTGAAACAAGTCTCTCTACAATTGTTTTATCCTTATAAATTAATTTCAATTGATTATAAAGATCATTATAATCTTGTTTTTTAAAATAAATCAGAGAATTATTTCCAATCTCCTTAAATATTTCAATATCTGAGCATATAACAGGAATTCTAGCTCCCATGGCCTCTATCAATGGTATTCCAAAACCCTCATCAATTGATGGAAATACGTAAGTAAAGGCATTATTAAAATAATAAATAGCTTGTTTTTTATTTATATATCCAGGCATAATTATAAATGACATTAAATTATTTTTTGAAATATATCTTTTAATCTCATTATAAATCTGTTTCTTACCATTAAAATTTTTTGATCCTGCCAGCACCAATTTAAGATTTGACTTGGTGTTGTCTTTAAATAATTTAAATGCTTTGACAAGAGTCAATAAATCTTTTCTCTTTTCAAATGTCCCAATGTGTAATATGTAATCCTTTGATCTTTCTGTTATATTGTTAAAATAT
>MDSW01100436.1_pt1 | contig 39601 bp, 34 predicted proteins | sample 811171 | NCBI WGS metagenome assembly MDSW01 (sample SAMN05326641, study PRJNA326480) | marine metagenome | isolation source: seawater | place: Atlantic Ocean: North West | collected 2012 | reverse complement strand
TAGGCTGGATGTGGAAGCGCAGTAATGCGTGCAGCTGACCAGTACTAATAGCTCAATTGGCTTGATTTATGCACTGAAAAAAATTTTTATTCATATTATATTTAATTACTAATATCAGTTTAAGTTTTTTTGAAAAATTTTTTCAATTTATGTTAAGCTTTTTATTTTGTAATTTAAAATATACACCTCATAATTGGTAAAATTAATGTCTTACAAATTTCTTTTGAATAATATTCAAACTAGAAAAGTCCTAATAGGAATTGTAGGTTTAGGTTATGTTGGTCTACCATTAGTTAAAGAATTTACAAATAAAAAATTTAAAGTAATAGGTTTTGACGTCGATAAAAAGAAAATTCAAAAATTAAAAAACGGTAAATCTTACATAAAAAGTATTTCAAATTTTGATGTAAAAAATTTTATAAAAAATAAGTTTCAATCTACAAATAAATTTTCAAATATTAAAAAATGCGATATCATAATTTATTGTTTGCCAACACCTGTAGATAATAATAAATCCCCTGACATGAGGTATATAAAAGATACCCTGATATCTTGTAAAAAATTTTTTAGAAAAGGACAATTACATATTTTAGAAAGCACCACATATCCAGGGACAACTGAGGAATTTTTTATACCTGTATTTGATGAAAAAAGTTTGCAAATTGGTAGAAATGTATTTCTTGGATACTCTCCAGAAAGAGAAGACCCTGGAAACAAAAAATATTCTATTAACCAAATATCAAAAATAGTTTCAGGTTATTCCTCAAAATGTAAGAATTTAGTATTTTCACTTTATAATCAGATAGTGCTTAAATCAATTAGAGTATCATCAATAAGAACTGCAGAAATGACCAAGTTGTTAGAAAATATATATAGATGTGTAAATATTGGATTAATGAATGAACTTAAAGTAGTTTGTGAGAAAATGTCTCTAGATATTTTTGAAATTATAGATGCAGCGAAAACAAAACCATTTGGATTTCAAGCTTTTTATCCTGGTCCAGGTTTGGGCGGTCATTGTATACCTATAGATCCCTATATATTGTCATGGAAAGCTAAGGAGTATGGAGTAAACACAAGATTTATTGAATTGGCTGGTCAAATTAATGAGAGCATGCCAGAGTTTGTTGTCAAAAATCTTAAAAATGCATTGGATATTAAAAACAAAACTTTAAACAAATCAAAAATATTAATATTAGGAGTGGCTTATAAAAAAAATGTAGACGATACGAGAGAGTCGCCTGCTTTCAAAATTATTGAAATTCTTAAAAAAAATAATGTTCAAGTTACATACTCAGACCCTCATGTTAAAAGACTTCAAAAATCTAGAAAATATAATCTAAAATATAATTCTGTTAAATTGAATAAAAAAAATTTATCCAATTCTGATGCTGTTGTTTTGGTAACTGATCATGATGAATTTGATTATAAATTAATTGAAAAGTATTCCAGATTAATAATTGATACACGAGGTAAATTTAGCTCCAAGATGAAAAAAGTTTATAGATCGTAATCAACAATGACTCAGAGAAATATTTTAGTTACAGGTTGTGCCGGTTTTATTGGTTTTCATGTTGTTAAAAAATTGATTAAAAAAAATATCAATGTCATTGGAATTGATAATATAAACTCTTATTATTCCACAAAACTCAAAAAAGATCGACTATTAGTGTTAGAAAAGTTTAAAAATTTTAAATTTCATAAGATAGATCTAACAAATAAAAAAAAATTAGAACACTTAGTAGTGAAATATAAAATAAATTATATTGTAAATTTAGCTGCTCAAGCAGGCGTGAGATATAGTATAAAAAATCCTTTTGCTTATTTAAAAAGTAATCTTATTGGATTTACTAATATTTTAGAAGTAGCAAGAAATAATAATGTTAGACACTTAGTTTATGCAAGCAGTAGCAGTGTTTATGGTGCTAGCAAAAGACAACCATATATAGAAAAAGATTTAGCAGCGCATCCATTAGCATTTTATGGTGCTACTAAAAGATCAAATGAACTAATGGCACACGCTTATAGTCATTTATATAATTTGCCAACTACTGGTCTAAGATTTTTCACAGTATATGGTCCATGGGGTAGACCAGATATGGCTTTATTCTTGTTTGTTAAAAATATTTCTTCAGGTAGGCCAATAAATATTTTTAATTATGGAAATCATACAAGAGATTTTACATATATCGATGATATTGTTGAATGTGTATGCAAATTAATTTTTAAAATACCAAAAAGAAAAAAAAATATAAAATTTAATGACCCTTCAACAAGTTCAGCTCCATTTGAAATTTTAAATATTGGTAATAGTAGTCCAACAAAACTTATGGATTATGTAAAAGAAATTGAAAAGCAACTTGGGAAAAAAGCTATTAAAAAATTTTTACCAATACAGAAGGGTGATATTGGGTCAACTTTTGCGAGTAAAAAAAAATTATATAAAAAGATAAAATTTGTTCCAAAAACATCCATAAAACAGGGAATAAAAAAATTTATTAATTGGTATTTAGATTATTACAAAATAAAAAAATAATTTTTAGTTATTAAAATTGAAAATTAAATCAAATGATTAAATTTTTAAAAAACAAATTAAAAAATTTTAATAAAATGAATGGAAATTTTTTAAATTATGCACCAGTATTAATTAAAAATAATCAAATAAATCTTATAAGAAATAGAAAATTAAAAAAACTTATCCAATTAAATTTATTTTATAATAATAAAAATTTTAATGAGTATTTTTGGAAGGAAATAATTTCTTATTTAAATACCAAGAAACTTAATGAAAAAAATTTTTTCAAAAATATAAAAAAAAATTATAGTAGTAAAAACTATTTAGAAATAATTTCTATTTATCAAATTATGTTGTTAATAGGCAGGTTTAAATTAGCTTTTAAGTTAAGAAATTTTTTTTTTAAAATTTTTTTTTCTAAAAAAATTTACTTTAAAAATAGTTATATTCAAAAATTAAATAGAATTAATAATTTATTGCAAAACCCAGAATTAAAAAAATTAAGTAAAAAAAAAATAAAAGACTATCTAATTCTTAAAAAAAAAAACCAAATTAATTTAGATTACTCAAATTACATTAAAGATAAAAAAATTAACTTGCTTGGGGTTGGTATAGCAGAAAATGTAAATATGAAAAATTTTTTAAATGCTGATGTAGTTGTTAAAATGAATTATCATAATAAAAAGCAAAGTAAAAACTTTCAAAAGTGTGAAGTAAGTTATTACAGTGATAATTTTCTTAAGAAAAAAAGAATAATCAAAAAAAATTTGAATTTACAATTTATGTTAATAAAGAAAAATTGGAAAAATAAAAAATATAAAAATTATAAAGTTAGGCAATTTCAAGTTTTTGACGATATGATCATTGGTACACCTACTTTACTTGTAAATTGTGTTCTAGATTTATTATTAAGAAAACCGAGGTCTATAAAAATTTTCAACTCCACTATATATTACCCCATAGAATCTAAGATTTACGACATTAATCAGAAAAAGGGATATGGTATTACAAAAAAAACAAATATTATTAGAGGTTTTGGCGTACATGATATTATTAGTGAGTTTTTAATTTTAAGAAATTTATTTTATCTTCGATTAATTCAAGTAGACAATAATTTGAAATATGTTCTTAATTTGAAGATAGACAAATTTTTATTTGATATGGAAAAATTCTATAAACCTGTGGTTTTTGACTTTTATAAATAAATCTAGTTAATCAATTTCAAGAAGTTTTGAAAGGATTTTTTATCTCTGACCTCAGTAGTGCTAAAAGAATTTTTAATGTTATATAAGTCATAATTTTTATCTAAAAATTTACCTGCTCTTAGTACATGTGCATATGTGAGGTGACCCAATCCTAGTGGAACTATAAAAGATTCGTGCTCTCTTAACTCACCAGGTGTTACATTATCTACAATATTTTTAAATTTTTTTTGAGATTTATCTCTTAACCATATTCCTGCTTTTTCTTTCTTAGAAGCAGCAACAGTTTCCAGTCCATCTTTTTTTAATTTATTTAGCATCATCTTTAATAAATTCTCTTCTCTTAAAGGAAAGCTTTCTGTAATCACATAAATTAAATCTGGAAAAATATTTTTTTTTTCAATTTTTTCTAATGTATGTTTTGCAACTGAAATTAAATCAATAGATTTATCAGCAAGACTTTTTGGCCTAATAAACGGACATTTGGCTCCTAATTTTTTTGCTGTTGTTGCAGTTTCTTTATTTTCAGTTGAAACATAAATATCATCTACCAATTGATTATTAATAATCTTTTTTATTGTAAATTCCATTAGATATTTATCCTGAAATTTTATTGGCTTTCCTCTAATTGGTAAAATTGCAATAATTGAATTTTTTTTTGATTGATTTTTTTTTATTTTATTAGAATAGAGATAATCTTTCTGCATAGTTTTTTCCATAATATTTACAACTGATGCACATCTTTCCGGATCAAGATTTTGATGAACTCCATGAAAATGAAATACACTTGCTTTAGGTTCGTATAAAATTTTATAACCTTTATTTAAAATTTGATTTCCCCATATTCTATCTTCAATATTAGTAATTTTTTCATTAAATTTATTTTTTTTCCAAATTTTTTTAAGAAAAGCACTATTCGCGTTATGAAAAAAAGGGTCTTTACTTTGAATTTTTCTGTCTAAACCAAATAACAATAATAAGTCTCTTTTGTCATAAATACTAGAATAAGGCATGGGCTCTTGTCTACCGTAAACACCTGCAATTTTTTTATTTTTAAGTGGAGTAATAAGTTTTTTTAGCCAATTATTATTTACTGGAATGCAGTGAGCAGACAAACAAACGATTATTTCTCCAGAGGAAACTTTAATTGCGTCATTAATTGCTTTTCCTGGAAAAAACTTCTTAATTTTAATTAATTTTATGGGATATTTTTTTGCTTTAATTACAGTTTTGTCTGTTGAACAATTATCAGCAATAATAATTTCAAAATTTTTGTAACTTTGTGAATATATTTTATCTAAACAACTTATAATCCATCTTTCTTCATTTTTAGTTCTTATTATGATAGATACTTTTGGTGATTTTCTCATAGAATAATTGTAATAAATATTATTGTAAGTTTAACTTGATCAAATTAACAAAAATTTCTAACTTATTGATTTAGATTGTCAATATTTAGTATTTAAGATTTAAAAAATTGTGTAGCATTTGAAAAATAATAGACAAATATGAAAAAAATTAAAAAAAATGTTATCTTTATACCCGCTAGAACAGGCTCAACAAGAGTCCCAAATAAAAATATACAAAAACTTGGTTCTGAAACTTTGCTTTCTAGTAAAATAAAAAGTTGTTTAAAAGCCCAAATAGGTGACGTCATAGTTTCTACCAATAGTGCTAAAATAAAGAAATATGCAGAGAAGCTTGGAGCCAAATGTCCTTGTCTTAGACCTTCAAAATATTCGACAAGTAAAGCATCAATGATTTCTGCTATACTCGATTATTTGAGATTTATAAAAAAGAATAAATTAGAAATTCCATATTCTATTACTATTTGCCCAGTGACAAACCCTTTTCTTAAAGCCGAAAGCATTAAATCTGCATATAAAAAATTCTTAAAATCAAAATTTACATCATTAAATGCTGTTACTAATCCAGAAGATCATCCTTTTTTATTTGTAAATCTTAAAGACAAAATTAAATTTAATATTGTAAAGGTAAATGGTTTGAAATGGACAGATTTAGAGAGAACTCAAGATTGGCCCCAGTCTTTCATATCTACGTCTGCATTACGTATTACAAAAACATCTTATTTTTTAAAATATCTAAATTATAAATCAGCAAAGTTTAATAAAAAAACTTGTGATATAAAATCTGCATCTTTTTATAAAATAAAAAAAATTGAGTCATTTGACATTAACGATAGCTTTGATCTTAAATTGGCAAGATTTTTGAATAATATCAAAAAATAAACTACTAAAATCTTTCAAGGTTTCTTTTAATATTATTTACTGAAAATTTATTTTTTAAAACTTTTTTAATGGCAAGAATTGCTTGCATCTTATTCATTTCTAATCCATTTAATAAATGTTTAGTTCTTTTCTTACCTAATTTTAAAAAAGTTGTTTCCAAGGGATTGTATATTGCATCAAACAAATAGGCACTATTTTTTATTAAATTAAATTCTTTTTTCTTTACTGGTGATTTTCTATTTTTATTAAAACCTAAGGATGTACAATTTATTATAATATCCATTTTAGATAAAATAGTTGGAAACTTTTTCCAATCAATAGTTTTTAAATTATTTTTACCTATTATACTTTTGCTTATTTTAGTTCTGTTAGAAATAATTACCTTTGATTTTACAGAATAATTAAAAAAGGCTGCAATAGCTTTTCCAACTCCACCATAACCAAGTATAAGACATTTTTTGTTTTTTATATGCCCAAATTTATTTTTAAAAACTTTAAGAGCAGCATCACCATCAGTGTTAGTACCAAAAATTTTATTTTTTTTTTTATAAATACAGTTTACTGCACCAATCTTCTTAGTGATTTTATCTATCGAACCTTTATTTGATAACTCTTTGTACACAATTTCTTTTAGAGGTACAGCAACACAACCACCTAGAAATTTTTTATCTTTAGACAATAATTCTAAAATTTTCTTTACATTTTTTTTTTTGGTATCAAGAGCTAGCATTTCAATGTCTTGATTTGTTTTTTTAAAAAAATAATTCCACAATATGGGAGATCTTGCTGTTTTAGATGGATTTCCTCCAATAATTACTACGTAATTTTTTTTTTTTAAAATAATCTGGTTCTGAGTAAGATATTGCAACTCCTTTAAGTACATAAAAATTTAAAGTATTTTCTTATTAAAAACTGATTTTGCCAGAACATCCATTTTTTGAATTAAATTCTCAAAATGCTCGTAATTTATTGGTTGCAATGGATCTACAGCTGAATTTTCAGGGTCAGGATGTACTTCTAACATTATTCCGTCTGCACCTGATGCAACAGATGCAAGAGTCATAGAATTAACCCAAGGTCTCCAAAAAGTTGCATGAGATGGGTCTACTACAATTGGTAAATGAGTAATTTCTTTTGCAGCAGGTACTACTTGTAAATCAATTGCAAATCTTGAAGTACTTCTATGAGTATGAGGTATCGACACACCTCTTTCACATAAAATTACTTTTTTATTTCCTTCATATAAAATATATTCAGCTGCTCCCAACCAATCCCTTAAAGATGAGCCATAGTGCCTTTTTAACATTATTGGTTTACCAGTTTTAGCGCATGCAGTTAGAAATGGATAATTCTGCATGTTTCTTGACCCAATTTGTAGAATATCTGCGACACTTGAAACTAAATCAATATATTTTTCTTCCATGACTTCTGTAATAACTGGAATTTTAAATTCATTTTTAGCTATCTTAAGCCACTCTATACCTTGTTCCCGCGTTTCATTAAATTTTTTGCTTCTATAAGGGAATGTTAAAGGCTTAAATGCCCCACCTCTTAAAAAATGAGCACCTATTTTTTTAACATTTTGAGCTACATCAAGTATTAGTTCTTTGCTTTCAACCATGTTGGGTCCAGCCATCACAGGAATTTGTTCTCCTCCAAATTCTATACCAGCAACTTCAAATTTAGAAAAATCATTTTCATTTTTCTTTACACACAAAGGAAACTTATCCTTCATATCATCAAAGGTAATATCTTTACCAGGAAATTTATTTTCTAACATTTTACCTTCCTAATCTGTTTGATTTAACATTATGTTTTACTTTTACCCATTTTTTTTTTTCATCGCTTTTATAAAGTGCATGAATTAAATTTGCTGTAGAGTATCCTTCTAATGCTGAAACAGGAAAAGTTGTTTTTTTATTCATTATATTTTTAAATGCAATATTTAATATTTTACTATGACTGTTACCATATCCATTTTCAACTTTTTCATTCGATTCTTTAATCATTTTTTTTTCTTTTTTTGATATTTTTGTAAAATAGAAATTTTCTATTTTATTTAATGCAATACCACCCAGAACCATAAAACCTTTTTCGCCTATTACTTCTAAAGAGGCAGAAAGATCTGAGGGTCTAACTGCTGTAGTGACTTGTATAGAACCAGTTGCTCCATTTTTAAATTTTATAATCGAATTATTGGTATCTTCAGCTTGTAGCTTGTTAATTTGATTTGTCATCATTGAATTTACTTCAGATATAGGACCAAATATCCATCTTGCGACATCAATATGATGAATTGCTTGTTGATTTGTTACCCCACCATCGTATTTCCATTTTCCATGCCACTTATCATTATAGTAATTTTGATATCTTGACCATAGCAGTCTAACATTAACTATTAGTATTTTTCCAAATTTCTTTTTATCATATAATTTTTTTAAGGTGACTACAGATTTATTAAATCTATTTTGAAAAGCTATACCAAACATTTTTTTCTTCTTTTTTGACAATTTGTCAATTTTGAGTGCATCCTTAGATAACATTGTTGCAGGTTTTTCACATAAAACATTAAAATTTTTGCTTAGCGCCATCATCGATTGTTCGTAGTGAGATCCAGATGGTGTAAGTATAATTATTAGATCTAATTTATTCTCAAATTTCTTTAACATTGAGAAGTAATTATAAATTTTTTGACATTTAAAAATTTTAGCTGCTCTATCAGCTTTATTTTTATCGCTATCACAAACTACTAGAATTTCGTAATCTTTTAATTTCCTCTTTTTAAATATTTTAATATAATGTTCAAATACCCTCCCACATCCTACAATACCAATTTTAACAAATTTTTTTTTCATTTATTTTTTATTATATTTTTAAAATCATTTAGATCTTACTTTAAAAATAGATTGTGGGACTTTATAATAAGTTTTTTGTTTTAAATTACCAATATTAATTTTTATATTATAAAATATTTTTTTGAAAACATATAAAATCTTTTCAATATCTTTATTTGTAAAAGAGTAATTTAAATTGAAGCTTCCTAAAAATAAAATTTTATTTTTTACTAATTCCTGAAATATATATGATTTAATTAGGTTTGAAGAATTTATTTTTTTATTTTTAATCTTTAAATATAACCATGCTGGATGTCCGCTTAATTCAATTTCATTTGAAAGATTAATATTTTTTAAATAATTATTTAGTTCTTTTTTAACTTTTTTACCAAATCTTATAATTTTATTTATTGTTTTTTTTCTTTTCATAAATTTTATTGTTTCGATACATGAAATTAGAGAAAGGGTTTCACCTCCAAAAGTACCTGAAAAAAAAATATTTTTTGCATTATTCATTATTCTTTTTTTCCCAACTAACGCAGACATTGGCATTCCATTAGCAATACCTTTACCTAAAGTTGTTAAGTCAGGGTTAACATTGTAAATTTTTTGAGCTCCACCCATAGAAACTCTAAAACCTGTACAAATTTCATCAAAAATTAATAGAGCTTTATTTTTTTTACATAAAGTTTCTACTTTTTTTAAAAAATTGTTTTTTGGCAAATCTATTGAGAGAGGTTCAATTATGATTGCTGCATATTTATTTTTTTTTAGTAGTTTTTCTAAGCTTTGAATATTGTTAAATTCAAATTTATCTATATCTTTGTTAATATAGTTTGGTATTCCACCATTCATACTAGTTGAAGAAATATACCAATCGTGCCATCCATGGTAACCACATACTGCTATCTTATTTCTTTTTGTATAATGTCTAGCAAGTCTTATTGCTGCAGAAGTAGCATCAGAACCATTTTTACCAAATCTAATCATTTGCGCAGACTTTACACAACTACTAATTTGCTTAGCAGCTTCTAATTCAAGGGGGTGAGATAGAGAAAAAGTTATACCATTATTTAATCCAGCAGATATTTTTTTGTTAATGCTTGAAATATTATATCCAATTGAAACAGATCCTAATCCATTTATTAAATCTAAATATTTATTTCCATCTACGTCAAAAATAAATTGCTTATCACCTTTTGCACTAAATAGTGGAGAATATTTTTTGTCAAAAAAAAGATAGCTTTTACTAAAAGTTTGGCTTGCTAGTGGAATTTTTTTAATTGTTTTTTTAAATAAATTTTTTGAGTTGCGAAGCTTCATTTAATTCCAATTTCTTAAATCTAAAATTTTTTTATTTTTAATTTGAAATTTATACAAATCTTTTAGATTAATTTTGGATGATTTAAATTTGTTTAAATTTTCTATTTCGTAATGGTTTAAGCATCCAATTATACAATAATCTGCTATATTTAAATTGTTTATTAAAGATATTACATATTGATATCTATTCTTAATATTTTTTTTTGAAATTAAATTATCCATGATATTTAATTTATCTTTTATACTTTTATATGATGAATTTGCATTTTGTTCATTCAGAACAAGTCCTTGTAAAAATATTGATCTTATATGTATTTCTTTATTTTTTTTAATTTGTTTGAACATTTTTATTTTTCTTGAATTTGCGTCGAATATATTAAATGGAGCCTGAATTAAGTCAAAATTAAAATATCTTTTATAAATATTATCTTTAAAAATATCATAAGTAGAATATCCAAATTTTTTAATAATTTTGTTTTTTTTAATTTCCTCAATGAATTTATAAAAATCATCATTTTGGAAAATGTCATTTTCATCATGAAGAAGTAAACCATAAATTTTTTCTCTTTTTAATTTTTTCATAGAAGTTTCTAAGGATTTTTTAAAGAACTCTAATTTTTTTGATTGAGAAATTTCTCTCATTGGTTTTACTTTAGTTATTATTTTTTTTTTAAGAGATAAATATTTGCCAATTAATTCTTCTGCATCAGAATACTCTTGAGCTGTATCAATCAAATTTATTTTTGAGTTGTTTAATGTCTTAAAATATTTGTCTAATTTAATTTTTTTTTTCATAAAACCATAATTTTTGATAAATTGAGCTGTTCCAATTCCAAGTTTCATTAGCACTTTAATGCAATATTTTTTGGTTTATGTAATGTTTACTTAAAAAATTTTTAAAAATTATTTTTAGTTTTTTTTATATATTTAAGATAAAATTTTTCTTCAATAAATGCAAATTGATTTTTTGAGAGTAACTCTAATGCAACATCAAAATATTTTTTAGAATTTATAGAATATATAAATCCATCACCTAATTTTTGTTTTTTAATAAGATTTTTTTTCTTCAATTCTTTTTTAATTAAATTGTAATTAGAAACTAAATTAAAGTTTTTAAATCTTACAAAAGATGAATATGTTTCATTTTTAACTTGTTTATTTATTAAATATTTTACATTTGTAAATTTATTATAATAATATGGAACTCCCGAAAAATATTCTGCTATATGATTAAAAGGATTAATCCAAGGATCCATTCCTAAACTAATTATTTTACAGTTACACTTTAACATTTTCCAATATGGTGAATTATATCCATAATTATGTCTCGAGTTATTTTTACAAATATATTTGGCTTTTTTTCCAACAGCAGATACTGAAAAAACAGGATGAATACTTCTAATTTTATTTTTATCTTGCAAGATAATTTGACTTAATCTCCCACTAGTCGTTTTAAAGCTGTTATAATTAAAAGTCTCTTTATTTCGCAAAGTGTTGAAGGTATATGTATTTAAACAAATAGTGCCATTTGCACCAATTATTTTTTTTAAAATTTCATAAAAATCTTTAAAGTAGTTTAAATTTTTTGAATTTTGGTAAATACCAAATCTATATATCTCTGGATTAACAAATATTGTGTCATTTTTTTTTATACCAACTTTTACTAGTGATTTTACTATGTCATTTTTCGAGTAAATATTCATATTTATAACTTACGAATAAAATTTACAATTGTATCGAGGTTGTGAAATATTTCTCTTGAAACTTTATTAAATTTAATTTTTTTTTTCTTTTTTTGTTCAACTTTTAATAAAAATTGCATTATATCGAAAGAATCAATAATTCCATCATGTATTAAACTAGTCTTTCTATTTAAATGATTTTTAATATGTGGATTAATTGACAATAAAATTTTTTTTACGTCTTTTCTGTCCATTTTGAATTAATATTCAACATATTTAACATTTTCAAAGGTTTTTTTATAGTTTATCAACTAATTAACTTTAAAAATTTTAAAAAAAAATTATAAGAGCTTTGTGAGTACAAAAAATCATGCACTTAGTCTATACGAAAAAATCTTTCAAGAAGATGTTGTTGAAAGAATTAAAGAAAACAAGCAAGGTCAATCTAGACCTTGGGTAGTCGAATTAGACCCTACCACAGCTTGTAACTTAGCCTGTCACGGATGTATAAGCGCAAATCTTTTAAATCAAGGTGGATTTAAAAGAGAGAGATTAAAAGAATTAGCAAAAGAATTTTATGAAATGGGAGTTAGAGCTGTAGTTTTAATTGGTGGAGGAGAGCCTATGGCTCACCCAGAATTTGGAACTATCGTAGATTATTTTTATGAAAAAAATATCCATGTAGGTGTAACATCTAACGGAACTTTAATAGATAAATATTTAGAGAGCTTAGCTTACAGAACAAAGTGGGTGAGAATTTCTGTTGATGCAGGTTCTGAAGATGTGTTTCAGCAATATCGGCCACATAGTAGTGGTAAATCACAATTCAATAAAGTTATTGAGGGTATGAAAAAAATTTCAAAAATAAAAAAAACCAAACTAGGTTATTCTTTTCTAGTTCTTGAAAAACACGGAGCAGATCGTCAAGGTACAGAAAATGGAAAAAATTATGTCGAGACTAATGCTACTGATATTTTTAAAGCAGCCAAACTTGCAAAAGATATTGGTTGTGATTATTTCGAAGTAAAACCTTCTTTTGACCCATTTCACTATTTAAATGATACATCTAAATTAATGACAAATATAATTAAATCTGAATTAGATTTGTGTGAGAGTCTTAAGGATGATAATTTTAATATAATATCACCCTATACGCTTCAAAGGACTATGGAAGGAGAAAAAAAACAAGAAAAAGAATATTCAAGATGTTTAACTGCTGATATGAGAACTGTATTAAGTCCAAGTGGCGCTTACGTTTGTCCCTATCACAGAGGGAATACAAATTTAAAAATTGGAGATCCTAACGTAGAGTCTTTTAAAGATATATGGAATGGAAAAACAAGAAAAGAAATTATGGAAAAATTAGATCCTAGAAAACATTGTGAATTTCATTGTATAAGACATAGAACTAACCAAGAATTAGAAAAAATGGATCAAAACCAAGATAATATTAGAACAACAAGTAATTTTGATAGGTTCATTTAGTTGAAAAAAAAAAAATCTTTTAAAGAATTATTACACAAAGCAATAACAAAAAATCCTGACAAGCATTTTATTATTACTGACAATAATAAAATTTTAAATAAAGATTTTTATTTAAATGTATTAAAATGCATTTCTTTCTTAAAAAAAAAATATAAAAAAAAAAAATTAATTTTTATTGGCAAAAAAACTGAAGATTTTTTCATTTTTTTTTTAGCAAGTTTATTCGCAAATTATACTATTTTTCCGTTAGACCCTAGCATAAATAAGAAAAAAATAATTGATATTAAAAAAAAATTTAAGTTTGATTATGTTGTTGATGATTTTTATCTTGAAAAAATAGCAAAAGAAATCCCAGGATCTGTAGATTTTAAAGATCAAGATTTTTTATATATTCTGTCTTCAGGTACTGGCACAGGAGATCCAAGAGCCATATTGCATACGTCTAAATCTCTTTTATCCTCGGCAGAATCGTTCGCTAAGCTAGTTAACTATAATGAAAATACAAGAGTGTACCACTGTTTACCAACTTTTTATATGGCTGGGATATTAAATACATTTTTAAGCTGTATTTTTTCCCAGAGTCAAGTCGCAATTGGAAAAACTTTTAGCTTTGGAAACATAAGTACATTTTGGCAGGATGCAAAAAAAATGAATGTAAATTCATTGCACCTAACACCTTCAATTTATTTTTTTTTGTGTATAACTCATAGAGTAAATCAAGGCTTGAGGGATCATATAAGCCAATATCAATCAGTTATATCTACTGCTAGTTATCTTTATCCTGAAATAAGAAAAAAATTTTTTAAAACGTTTAAAAGAAGAATTCAATCATGTTATGGACTTACGGAATTAGGAGGTCCATTAACATGTGAAGATGTTGACGAAGTTATTTTTGAAGATAATAACTTTTCAGTAGGACACCATTCAAAGCAATTAAAAATTAAAGTTAAAAAAAATAAAGAAATATTGATTAAATCACCATTTATTATGAAAGGCTACGTCTCAGAAAAAGGATTATTAGAGAAACCAAAGTTAAAAAATGGTTATTTCTTAACTGGTGACTTAGGAACTTATCAAAATGGAATTTTGTCTTATTATGGAAGAAAAAGAGAAATAATTAAAGTTGGTGGTGAATTAGTATCATTAACTATTGTTGAAAATATAGTTTATAAATCAAATTTAGTCACCGAATGTGCTGCTGTTGGAAATCCAAGTTTAATATCTGGAGAAGAACTTGTTTTGTTCGCAATATTTAAAAAAAAAACTAATATAAATAAAGAAATAAATTTTTTACACAAATATTTAAAAAAACATTTAAGGGACATTGAGCTACCAAAAAAAATAATACCTATAAGTACATTGCCAAAAACCAAAAGTGGCAAAACAATTAAAAAAAAGCTTTTAGATTTATATACTTTAAACCATGTATAAAAATAAAACATTATTTTTTGATAACAGGTGGCATGTCAGTAACTCAAAAAATATATTTAAATATAAAAATTTTAAAAAATCAAAAATTTCAGTAGTCAATCCATTAGATAAAGAAATTACTTCTTTGATTAATTCTTCAAGTATTTTTCAAGAATTATGGAAAAAAAAATCAAATATAGAAAAATTTAAAATATTAAAATTAATTGCTAATCAAATTAAAAAAAATCAAAAAATTCTAGCAAAAGAAGAGATGTTTGATACTGGCAAATCATATAATCAGGCAATAAGTGAGATTAAATATTGTTATAAATTATGGTTACATGCCTCTGAAACAATTCAAAAAATTAAAGAAAAAAAAATTTTTATAAACAAGAAAACTTTTTGCAAGATTTCTTATGAACCTATAGGTGTAACTGCTGTAATAGTACCGTGGAATTTTCCATTTATTGTTCTATCTGAAAGATTACCTTATATATTGGCGTCAGGATGTGTTGGTATTATTAAGCCTAGTGAATATGCATCAGGAACGTTAATAAAGTTTGTAGATTTAGTTATGAAAATTGGCAAAGTGCCAAAAGGACTAATCAATTTAATTACAGGCGGATCAGAAATTGGCTCAAAAATCACAACTAATAAAAAAGTTAAATGTATTTCATTTACAGGATCTAGTTTTACTGGCCGAAAAGTCATGAGAGCTGCAAGTCGAGATCTTAAAAGAATTAGTTTGGAACTTGGAGGCAAAAACCCAATAATTATATTTAATGAAGCAAATTTAAAAAACGCTGCAAAAAATGTTTTTACGTCATTCACACATAATTCAGGACAATGCTGTGTGGGCGCTAGTAGAATTTTTGTGGAGGATCAAGTCTATGAACAGTTTCTTAAATATTTTAAGGAAATTTTGAATAAAAATTCAAAATATTTCCAAATGTCAAATTTCATGCAATATGAAAAAGTTTTAAATTTTTTAAGAAAAAAAAAAATTAATAAAAATCAAATTTTTCATGGCAAAATTCCAGATAAAAAAAATAAAAACTTAAAAATTAAACCAATTGTATTTCATAATTTAAGTCAAACTGATAAAATTCATACTACAGAATTATTTGGACCCATCATAACAGTTGAAAAATTTAAAAATCACCAAAAAGTAAAGAAAATAATTGATAAATCAAATTATGGTTTAGCATGTATGATTTGGACAAATAATATACTAAGAGCACAAAAATTTATCAAAGGCATACAAATAGGTAGACTTTGGATAAATGGAAATATTAAACAAAATTATCCTAATATTCCGATAGGAGGCTTTAAGTGGTCTGGAATTGGAAGAGAAACAGGAGATGCTGCATTACAGAATTATTCTGAAACAAAATCCACTATTATAAATTATTAAAAAAACTATTAATACTTAATAAATTTTGTTTTGAAATTTAGTTAATTCTAAGGATTTGTAATCTATATAATTTTTATTTTTTTTAATACTATCTAAGAAAATCTTAACTACTTTTCTTATTAATGGACCATGGGGAGGATTAGTCATTTTTATTTTTTTTTGTAATTATTTTTTTGCCCTTTTTAATTAAAATTTTATCATTAAAGTTAAATGAAAATTGTATTGAACCTTTAGATCCATATATATTCATTACATCTCTTCTTTCATTTATTGTCGAATACCATGAGCCTTGACCAATCACACTATTTGAAAATATTAAATTGATTACTAAACTTTCCTCTACGTTATACATTTTTTTATTGTTTATTTTCAAGCTTTGATAATTTTTTATGCTTCCAAATACATCTAATAAAAAATCAATCACATGAAGACCCATATCTAAAAAATTACCACCTCCGCTAATTTTTTTATCAAATCGCCAAGGTATTTTATTTTTTTTCAAATCGAAAATAGGAGCTGTTGGGTGTGTTTTTAAAGAATGATGCATTTTGTAATCAAAAGCAATTAATTTACCTATATAGTTTTCTTTAATTAATTTTTTTACGTATAAAAATCTTTTTTGTTCTCTTCTATAGAACGAACCATAAAAAGATATTTTATTATTTTCACAAAGTTTTTTAATTTGTTTGTGGTTATTTTTTTTTAGAACTAAAGGTTTTTCACAAAGTATATTAATTTTTTTGTTAGCTAATAATTTAATATAAAAGTAATGATCATTTGGAGGTGTAGCTATGTATGCACAATTTATATTTTTATCTTTGATAGCGATATCTAGTTTATTTATTGCTTCACCATAATTGTATTTTTTAACTACTTTTTTTGCTTCTTCAAAATTCTTTGAATAAACATAACATACTTTTGATTGTTTTGAATTGAAGGAGTCTTTAACAAGTCTGTTTACAACATCTCCAGAACCAATAATAACCCAATTTAACATTATAGCTCCTTAAGAAAACTTATATATTCTTTTATTCCTTTATTTAAGGAATAAGTTGTTCTTAATTTATTTTTTAATTTTGAAATTAATGGGCCTCTAATAACACTGTCTGTTGTCCAGGGATAATATCCTTTACCCATTTTCAATGTCTTATCTTTATAATTATTATTAATTATTTTAACTAATTTTAACAATTTATAATTTTTACCACTCCCTAGATGATAAACTGGATATTCAAATTTTTTATTTTTAATTAATTTTTCTAGTGCAAAGCATACATCATTTATATATGTGAAAGAGGCTTCGAAATCTCCACCAGATTTAAACAACAGCTTTTTTTTATTTAATTTAAATAATTGAGTCAAAATATAAGGGATAGGCCCCCTTTGGACATCTATATAAGATGTAACAATTGGTGGTCCATATACCCAAGATATTCTTAATATAGTTGAAATTTTTTTATTTATAAAATTATTTTCTACAAGCAATTCACCATATCTTTTGCTTACAGAATATAAAGATCCTGGAGTAGGTTTAGTTTTTTCATCTATTTTTTCACTTGAGCTTTTTATGTTTTGAAAAACACTACCTGTACTGATGTAAATAAATTTACAATTATTTTTATTATTTTCAAAAAAATTAATAACACCTAGACAATTGGCTTCTATAGTTTTTTTCGTATTACGTTTAGCGATTGAGTCGTGTGCTATCGCAGCAGCATAAACACAAGTATCAAAATTATATTTTTTTAAAATATTTTTTAGTAAGTCTTCATTAGCAACATCAACTTTTAACACCTTAATTTTATTCTGCTTAAGAGTTTTTAACAAATTTTTGTTTTTTAATGAGTTATATGTACCAAATACATTATATTTTTTACTTAGATATAGCGATAGGCTATAACCTATATGACCAAGGCAACCAATAATTAAAATTTTTTTTTTCATTTTTTGATTTTTTTAAGAATTTCTTTTACAAAATTCAAATCATTTTTGTTATTTATATCTATACCCTTAAATCGATCCAGCTCATATTTTAAATATGATTTTTTATTATTTTTTTCTAAAATATGTTTTTTATTAGTAAATATGAAAGATCCAGTATCATAATAATATATTTTATGTTTTTTTGAGTCTGTTAAAAATTTTTTATAAGATACAGGTTTAACCAGTCTGTTTGTGCTCAACATCATAGCCTCATCTATTGATGGCTTAAATTCACAAACGGACAGAAGTGGATATTTTTTATTAGACTTCTCAAATAACTTACAAGCTTTAATAAAATCATCGACCTCTAATAATGGGGCGGTTGCATATGCTATACAAATTGTATCAAAATTTATTTTTTTTTTTTCATATTCTTTTAAAACCCATTTGGCTACATCATATATAGGAGTTTTATCCGTTGAAATTTCTTTTGGTCTTTTAAAACAATCAATTTCATTAAAATAAAAAGTTTTATTTTTAATATTGATATCACTTGAAACATGTATCGTATGAAACAATTTTGAATTAATAAGATTTTTAATAGTGTAATCAATCATTGGGCAACCATTAATCAATTTAAAATTTTTATTTTTTATTCTTTTTGAACCACTTCTTGCAGGAATAATCGCTAATCTTTTCATTTTTTAATCAAATATGTTATTGTTGTGAAAATAAATATTTATAATTATTTTAAAAATAATTTATACATATAAATTTAATAATTTAATTCATGAAATCTGATAACAATTGGTACGGACATAGAAAGATTTTTGCAGAATATATTGGTGTGAAAAACAATCCATGTTTTAGTACTATACAACATGGTTACAAAAACAGGTATAATCTTAAAAAAACTCCAAAGCTACCACGATTGAAATTTGTTCCTTTATTATGTTGGAACCTTGAAACAAAATTAGAATTTAACAAAATTGGATTTAAAAATGCTCATGTTGTAGGAGCCCCATTCATTTATTTATCTAAAATTTTAAAATTTAAAAAAAAGAACGATAAAAATAGAGTATTATTTTTTCCACCACATAATACCATTGACTGGAAAATCCACGAAGATTTGTATTATAATGAAATGAGTAACAAACTGTTAAAATTATATAAAAAAAAAAAAATTACAGTTTGTTTATATTATTCAGATTTTAAAAATAAAAATATCGTTAAATTATTTAGGAAAAAAGGATTTAAAGTAATTTCTATTGTTGCAAGAAATAATGATAAATCTTTGAAAAAACTATATCTTGAAATTTTAAGTAATCATCAGATTATTGTATGTGATATTTCCTCTGTTTTTTTTTATTCAATGTTTTTAAAAAAAAGGGTTAAAATTTTATTAAAAAATAATAAAGAAACATTTTTAACCAAAAAAGTAGTTGATGATAAAAAATTTATTTTTTACTTTAAAAAAAAATATCCAGATTTATTCAAAAAAGGTTTAAATTCAAAAAAAGCTTATCAAATAGCATGCCATCATCTTGGTTTTAATTATTTAAGATCTAGGCAAGAATTAAAAAAACTATTAGGCTGGGATAATAAATTTAAAATGTTTTTAGCTAAAATTTTTACCCTTTATTATGATATCAGGCTCTCCCCGAAATTTAGACTTGGAAAAAAAGTATAAAAAGAATTATAAGCCTATAAAATTTACAAATTATGAAGTACTTTAAGTCTGACTTAACATTATTAGATAAAGAAGATAAAAGAAAAATTTACTATATAATTTTTTTGGGACTTTTTGGAACACTATTTGAAGTGTTGGGAGTAGGATTAATCGTACCCTTCGTAATAATCATAACTGATATGAATGTAATCGAAAATAATATTTATATTCAAGAATTTTCAAACTTTTTAAATATAGAAAGTCGAAGTACTTTAATTAAAGTTTCAATATTTATTCTTCTGTTTATTTATCTTTTTAAAATGTTGTATTTAACGTACTTTATATGGATTAAACAATCATTCACTTATAGTTTACAAGCTAAGATTTCTTCAAGATTATTTAAAATTTTTCTTAAACAACCATATATATATTTTTCTAAGTTGAATTCATCAAAACTTATTCAAGAAACAACTAATGAACCAGCTGTTTATTGTTCGGGTATGGTTGGTAAAATTGATATGCTTTCTGAGATTTTGATAATTACTGGATTATGTATTCTATTACTCTCATATAGTTTAATTCCATCTTTATTAATTTTTGTCGTGATTATCTTAATTGTATTAATGTATAAATATTTTACTAGAAGAAGTGCTTTAGTGTGGGGAAGACAAAAAAAATATTTTGAGGCACTTGCATATAATTTACTAAAATATGTATATAACTCTATTATAGAAGTTAAAATAAATAGTAAAGAAAACACAGTTTCAAAAAAATATTCAAATTTTGTTTATTCCGGAAATAAAAATATGATAAAGCAAATGTTTATGGTCGATATCCCAAGACTGTATATAGAATTTATTGCTATTTTTTTATTCTTAGTATTTATTTTTATAGCATTTATTTTTTATGATGACTTCAATCAATTTTTACCAGTCATTGCACTTTTTGCTATTAGTGCATTTAAAATATTGCCATCTATCAATAGAGTTTTAGTGGGCATTCAAAGAATAAATTTTTCTAGGAATAGTGCAAATGTAATTAATGAATTGTTAAAAATTGAAAAAGTAGAAAACGAAATTATTTCTTCTAAGACTATTGATTTTAAAAATCAAATAGAAATCAAAAATACTTCATTTAGCTATCTGCAAAGTAAAAAAGTTATAAATAATTTAAATTTGAAAATAAAATATGGAGAAGTTATTGGTATTAGAGGTATGAGTGGTTCTGGAAAAACTACATTAGTAAATTTATTATTAGGTCTTTTAAAACCTGATGATGGTGAAATACTGATTGACAATAAAGATTTACAAAAAAATATAACAAGTTGGCAAAAATTAGTAAGTTATGCGCCTCAGAGAACCTATATTTTAGACGATACAATAAGAAGAAATATTTGTTTTGAGGAAGAAGAAAACACTATTGATCCAGTTTATTTAAAAAATATAGTAAAATTGGCATCATTAGAAGAATTTGTTGATGGTTTAGATGATGGTTTAGATACAGTAATTGGCGAAAATGGTAGTCAATTATCAGGTGGTCAAATTCAAAGAATTGGATTTGCGAGATCAATTTATAAGAATCCCAAGTTTATAGTTCTAGACGAAATTACAAGCTCATTAGATATAAAAAATGAGGAAATAATTCTTAACTCTATAAAAAGTTTGTCAAAGCAAATGACAATTCTAATAATCTCACATAGGGAAAATACATTAAAAATATGTGACAAGGTTTTTGAGTTAAGTAATGGAAATATTAAGGAAATTAATACATAATTAAAAGTATGTTAAATAATAAAAATATATTAATCACTGGTGGAACCGGAAGTTTTGGAAATGCATTTTGTAAATATGTTACAAAAAAATATAAAAAAATAAAAAAAGTTGTTATCTACAGCAGAGATGAGTTTAAGCAATACCAAATGCAAAAATTATTTCCATATAAAAATTTTAGATTTTATTTGGGAGATGTTAGGGACAAAAGTAGACTCTTACGAGCCTTAGACACAATAGACTATGTTATTCATGCAGCAGCCCTAAAACAAGTAGATAAAGCTGAGGAAAATCCGATGGAGACAATAAAAACAAATGTTTTAGGTGCTCAAAATGTTATAGAGTGTTCACTAGACTCAAAAGTTTCGAATGTTATTGCTTTATCAACAGACAAAGCTTCTTCACCAATTAATCTGTATGGGGCAACAAAACTTTGTTCAGATAAACTATTTGTTACTGCGAACAATATAAAAGGTAACAAAAAAATTAAATTCAGTGTTGTAAGGTATGGAAATGTTTTGGGAAGCAGAGGATCAGTTTTACCTGTTTTTTTGAAACAAAAAGAAAAAAATCTATTCACCATAACTCATGAAGACATGACACGATTTAATATAACATTAAATGAGGGTGTAGAATTTGTTGATTGGGCAATATGTAACAATTTTGGTGGTGAAATATTTGTTCCAAAGATACCAAGTTTTAAGGTTACGGACTTAGTGAAGGCTATTAGTCCAAAAGGGAAAATAAAGATAATAGGTATCAGGAAAGGAGAAAAAATTCATGAGGAAATGGTTTCGGAGTCAGAAAGTTTGAATACAATTGAAACAAACAAAAGATATATTATTTTAAGCAATTCAACAGATAATGAGTTTAATCAAATACTCAAATACCATAAAGGAAAAAAAATAAAGACAAGATTTAGATATACTAGTGAACTAAAAAATAACTTAATTAATACCCAAAAAATAAAAGAGATATTAAAAAGACATTTTAAGGGAGAATAATACATCAATAAAAATTATGTATTAAATTATAAAATTTTAATATGAAAATCACTCCTTATGGCAGACATTACATCGATAATAGCGATGTTAAGTCTGTAATCAATATATATAAAAATGAAATTATTACCGGAGGAAACAAAATAAAAGAATTTGAAAAAAAAATTAATAAATATCTCAAATGCAAATATTCAATAGGATGTAGCAGTGGTACTTCTGCACTTTTTTTAGCTCTTCAGTCGATTGATTTAAAAAAAAATGATATAGTAATCATGCCTGCTATTAATTTTATAGCTTCTTATAATATTTCTAAATTATTTAATGCAAAAGTTTTTCTTGCAGATGTAAATGAAAAAACTGGTCAAATGACTCCCGAAACTGTTGATCAGTGCTGCAAAAAATTTAATTTAAAAAAAGTTAAGGTTATTATACCTATGTATAATGGCGGATATCCAGAAAATGCAACTAATTTTAAAAAATTTAAAATTAAATTTAATTGTTTTATAGTTGAAGATGCCTGTCATGCATTAGGAGCAAGTTATAGAGTTAATAAAAATCATTACAAAGTTGGCTCATGCAAACATGCAGATATATCTACTTTTTCACTTCATCCGTTAAAAACAATTACCACTGGTGAAGGTGGAATTGTAACAACTAATTCAAAAAAAATTTATGAGAAGTTATTAAACTTGAGATCATTAGGAATCAAACGAAAAAAAAAACATTGGGAATACAATGTAGAAGGGTATGGTTTAAATTTTAGATTAAATGAAATACAATCTGCATTAGGAATTTCTCAATTAAAAAAAATAAATCTTTTTATTTCTAAAAGGAAAAAAATTTATAATATTTACAAAAAAGAGTTAAATAAGATTAAAGGTATATCAATGCCAAAATACAAAAATGATATTTTACCTTCTTATCATTTATGCTTAGCCTTTCTAGAAAAAAAAAATATTAGATATAAAGAGAAATTTATTAAATATATGCTTAAAAAGAAAATTATGATTCAATATCACTACATACCTGTTTATAAGTTTAATATTTTTAAGGATAAATATATTGGTAATAGAGCTGAAAATTACTATAAAAGTGCAATAAGTCTTCCAATTTTTTATAATTTGACGTTAGAAAAACAATATAAGGTTATTAAAAATATAAAACTTTTTTTTTCTAATATTTAAAAAACTTAAAATAAAATAATTTTTTTATTTTAAAAAATTCTCAATTGTTTTTGAAATCCCTTTTTTGTTAAATGAAGATCTTGAATAAAAAATGCTTATAAAGCATAACAAAATAAACATTCCAGAAAAAAGATAAAAAGGATTTAGTTTTTCTTTATTCATTGTTTTTTGTGAAGTTACTGTAAAAAATTCAATATTTTTTACCATATCCATGGTTAAAGGAAAAAAATCGTTCTCCTCAAATTTAAGTTTTTCTTCAGGTATAATATTTTTAAAGTAAGAAGTTATTAAATTTGACAGCTCTATATCGCTTAAGTTTGTGTTTTTTTTAATTTTTTTTTCTGCAAAATTGTAAAAGCTAATAAAATCATCTAAATCAATATATGTATTATCTCTTGTAAATTTTTTTCCTTCATATTTATTTTTTAATTGAACCAAAGAAATAAGAAAATTAGCAATTCTTTTATTTTCAATTTCAAGCTCTTTAATAATAAATTTACTGCATTCTTCTAATTTATTTTTTGAAATGCTGCTATATTGAATTTTTATTCCGCTAGAATCCTTTACAATTACAAAAGGTATTACGTTATTATTTTTTTCAATTGATTTGCATGGACTATCAGTTTTATCTATTTTATTTTTTAATTTATTTGTATAATTTTCTAAAAAATTGGTTGTCGGGTCATAACCCATAAAAATTCTTAAAGCTTCTAGAGTAATCGTACTATTGTAAATTGGTGAAATTATCAATTCTGTTGAAAATCTTGGTTTGATAGAATTATAAGTTACTGTCGAAATAAAAGCTGCTAAAATAAACGGAACTATAGCTACTTTGATTAGAGTTAATATATTATTTTTCATGTACTTAAATATATAAGAGTATATATAGTTTTTGATTTACTGATGTCAAATTTTAGATCTAAGTTTTTAAGTTTATATCTGATAAATAATTTTAACGGTTATTAAAAACAAATGTATTTTGATCTTTACTTTTCATCATGGCTAGAGTCTGATTTTCCGATAAATTATATTTTAGATATTTCAAATTATTCTATTCTTATCTTTTTTCTATATATCATTGCAAAGACCTCAACTGGTTTGTCAAACAAAGCGATCATCTTTTTTTCTTTCGCAATGTCCACGCCTTTTTTTTTCAATGGATTTATAATTGACTGGTATATTTTTCCAGACCAAACCAAGTATATTGGTGCATCAAGAGAATTTAGGAATTCTTTTTTTAATTTTGAAAATACAATTAGAATATTTTTAGAATCAAAATTAAAAGTTATAGCTTCAAGTTATTTCTACAATTTATTTCCAACGACCAACTTTGAAACATTTAGGAGTATTGGCTTTATTAACAGATTCATTTATATTTTAATGATAATTTTTTTGATTCAAAAAAATTTAATTCCCTTATCCATAAAAATTTTTTTGGTTATGAGTCCATCTTTAGCTTTATATTCATCTGTTAGTTTGAGAGAAACAGTGATTTTAGTTACGATGGTTTTTTTATTTTATAATTTAATCAAAAAAAATTATTTTTTTATATTCTTATTAATTTCTTATTTATGGATTATTAAATTTCAAAATTTAATTATAGTTTTGCTTCCACTAGTCTTATACATATTGTTATATCAAACTAAGAATAAGATTTTTTCAGTAGTAACTTTTTTAAGTGTCTTTGTTCTTTTTTTATATTTCGAGCAATACATATTTGATTATATTAATAAGTATAGTTATGGTTTTTTTTCTGAGACTTATGGAAATTACAAAGGCTTAAATACCAAAGAAAATTTTTTAAATTACGATCTACAAAATGTTATTCCAAGACTAACGCATGGAATATTAAGATTAACTTTATCACCTTTTCCAAATGTCAATTCATTGTTTACTTTAATTATTTTTTTAGAAAATTTATTTATTTTTTACTTAATTTATTGGAATTTATTTTATAATTTTTATAAAAAAAGTAAAAATGAAAAAATAATTTCAATCGTTTGGATTATTACTCTTTTATTCTCTATGGCAATGTACTCTATTGTTTCTTTTAATGATGGTACAATTCATAGATATAAAATTATTTTTATAACATTCATTCTGATATCTTTTAATATTCAATTGACTAACAAAAAACATTCAAATAAATAATTTTTATTAATAAATTGTTTAGATTTTAGCTAAATTTATTAATTGTATTAATATAAAAAATTTTAATAAAAATGAAAATTTTACATTTAATAACAACAATAGACAGGGGAGGTGCTGAGAATCATTTGAGTTGTTTGGCACGAGGTCAAAAGTTAAAAAAAAATGACATAACAATTATTTATTTAAAAGGTAATAATTACTGGAAAAAATATTATAGTTCTTTAGGTATCAGGTGTATTAATTTATCTACTTTTGGATCAAGTAATTTTAGTATCATTAAAAAAATACTTTTTATAAGATCTTTTATACTGAATAATAAAATAGAAATTTTACATTCTCATTTACCTCATATGGAATTAATTTCTTGGTTTGTATTAATTTTTTTAAATTACAAAATTAAATATTTTATTAGCAAGCATCTTGATAATAATTTTTTTGGAGGTTCAGTTTATCAGAATAAGTCAATTTTAGCAGATATAATATATTTTGTGATTTCTAGAAGGGCAAAAAAAATAATTTGCATATCAAATGCAGTTAAAAAATATTATTTGAATAGTTTTTTGTCATATAAAAAAAAACTTAAAGTTATTTATTATGGAATAGACAAAGAATATATTAAGAAACTTAAAACAAAAAATAAATTTCAAAAAATACCAAAAAAAGATGTTATTTTTTGTTCGGTTGGTAGATTAGCAAAACAAAAAAATGTAAAATTAATAATTCAAAGCTATAAAAATTTTAGCAAAATTTCAAAAAAAAGTTCTTGTCTTATAATTGCTGGTGACGGACCAGAAAAAAATAACTTAAAAAAATTTGCAAAATATATCAATATAAACAATAAAATTATTTGGCTAGGTCACGTAAATAATGTGGGAAATATTTTTGAAAAAATAGATGTATTTTGTATGAATTCAAAATTTGAAGGTTTAGGTTTAGTTCTTTTAGAAGCAATGGCATACTCAAAACCAATTATAGCACCACGTATAAGTGCAATTCCAGAAGTGGTTGTTAACATGCAAAATGGAATCATAATTAAACCAGATGATATAAAACAATATACTAGTGCAATGGAAAAATTATCAAACAGAAGAATTAAAGATAAACTCTCAAAAAACAGTAAAAAAATTTTAAATAAAAAGTTTGATTTTAATATAATGATAGAAAAAACTCTAGATTTGTATACGAATTAAATAATTTTTTTTAAGTTAATTTTAGAACTCAATTCTTAAATTAAAAATAAACTTATTATGTGTGGAATAGCAGGATATATTAATAATGTTAGTAATTTTGATCAAGATCAAAGTATTACTTTATTAAATAAATTTTGTTCACTTCTTAATCATAGAGGACCAGATTCAAAAGGAATTTGGTTTGACGAAAAAGATAAGGTTTATTTATCACACACTAGATTATCTATTAATGATTTATCTAAAAATGGATCTCAACCGATGAGAAGTATCTCAGATGATCAAGTTATAATTTTTAATGGGGAAATTTATAATCATTTAAATATTAGGAATAATATTTTGAAAAGTCATAATATAGTTTGGAAAAGTAATTCTGATACAGAAACATTGTTGCAATCAATTAATATTTTAGGAATTGAGAAAAGTCTTAAAGAATTTGAAGGCATGTTTTCTTTTTGTTTTTATGATAAATCTAAAAAAAAAATATTTTTAGCACGAGACAAATTTGGTGAAAAACCTCTATATTATGGGACAATTAACAATAATTTTGTTTTTGGCTCAGAATTAAAAATTTTTAATAATTTTCCAAATTTTAGAAAAAAAATATCCAAAGAAGCAATTGATTACTTTTTAAAGTATTCTTACATACCAGAACCATACTCAATTTATGAAAATATATTTAAATTAAATTCTGGTGAATTTCTTGAAATAGACTTACATAAGATTGACTTTAAAAATCCAAAATTTCTTAAAAATATAAAATTATCTAAATGGTATAATATAAAATTTGAAAATGAAATTAATAAATCTCATAAAGATTTGTTAATTAATTTAGATGAATTATTAAATTTATCTGTAACTGAGAGCCTAACCTCAGATGTTGAGGTTGGATCTTTTTTGTCAGGTGGTTTGGACTCTTCTTTAATTTCTGCAATTGCTCAAAAACAATTAAAAAAAAAAATTAAAACCTTTTCAATATGTTTTAAAAATAATGATTATAATGAACAACAATATTCCAAAACTGTTTCAGAATATATTAAATCAGATCATAAAGAATTTTTTGTTACCGATGAAGATATGTTTGAAAATTATGAAAAAATTGTAGATATTTATGATGAACCTTTTGCAGATAGTTCTCAGATACCTACATCAATTTTGTCAAATTTTGCTGCCCAAGAAGTAAAGGTATGTTTAACTGGTGATGGTGCTGATGAATTGTTTGGGGGTTACAATAGATATATATTTATAAATAAAATAAATATTATATGTAAATTTTTACCTAAATTTATAACAAAAAGGCTGTCATTAATAATATCAAAATTAAGTTTTCGGACATTAAAAGTATTAAGTGAATTTTTAACAAAATTATTTATGTCAAAAAATTTAATACAGCTAGATAATAAAATTCAAAAATTGGGTATAATATTAAAAGATACTTCAAGTGAAACAAAAATGTATTTTAATTTAATTGAAGCTTCGTATGATGAAAATAACCTAATCTATAATTATTCAAGTAATAATCAAAATATATCAAAATTTGTATCAGAACCAAATGTATATAGAAAAAATATTAAAGGTATTGAAAAACTGATGCAAATGGATAGAGAAACGTATTTAAGTGGAGATATTCTTCACAAGGTTGATAGGGCTGCTATGCATTACAGTCTGGAAACAAGATTGCCATTTTTAAATTCAAAAATTGTTAATTTTTCAGCAAATCTCCCCTTAGATTTAAAAATTAAAAATAGTAAAGGCAAGTATATATTAAGAGAACTCTCAAAAAAATACTTACCAGCAGAAATTTCAGCAAGAAATAAAATGGGTTTTAGTGTTCCTCTAAATAACTGGATAAGAAATTATTCAGATAAATTTGAAAATAATTTTAATACTAGTAAAGAAAATTTAATTGATTTAGGTTTTAATTTTAACTCCATCCTGAAACATTTTGATCAAAATAAATCTTTAAATAAGAATTGGAGCACATATTTATGGAATTTAATTATTTTTGAAAGATGGTTGAACAGATATATGCAATAGATTTTTAACTATTTAATTTATTAGTTAGATTAATAATTTATAGTATATCTTAGATCAAATTATCAAATTTATAAAATAAACATAAACATAAATATGAGTATTTTGCTTAAAGGCTTGATTGTTTCTTTACCATTTACATTTATATGGAGTATTTTTTTATTAGAGGCAAATTTAGTTTTTTTAACTTTTTTTTCTTTATATAATTTTATTAAAGAAAAAAATTTTTCATATTTTAATAATGTTATTTTTAAAATAGTTTTGGTTTTTAGTATTTATCTTATAATTTCCAGAATTTTTTTTCACGAATTAGATATTGGAAAAAATTATTCTTTTTTTTATTTAAGATATATTATTTATGTCCTTTGTTTATCCTATGTAATTAAAATTATTAAATATGATAAATCTTTTTTATTTTTATTTATAATTGCAAGCTTAATTTTATCAATTGATGCATATATTCAATTTTTTACAGGATACAATTTATTTGGTAATGAAATTGAAAATACTTCAAGAATTTCAAGTTTTTTTGATGAAGAATTAATATTAGGAAGTTTTATTTGTAAAATTTCACCCTTATTAATTTCATTTTTTTTTATTGATGAAATTAAAAATAAAAAATTATTATATTTCTTTTTAATAGCTTTAATTATTATAAATTTATTTACAATTATTTTATCAGGTGAAAGATCGGCTCTTTTTTTATATTTTCTATTCTGTACTTATTTATTTATTTTTTTGAAAGTAAAATTAAAAATAAAATTTTATTTTCTTTTTATTTTAATTACTTTTTTAATTTCTTTTTTATTAATTAATAAAAATTTTTATAATAGAATGATAGATCAAACTTTCTATGAAATATTTGGCAAATCTACTAGAAATATTACATATTATGATTTAGATGGAATTTTTGTTGAGAATTATCATAAAAAAAATTGTAAGCAGCAAAAAATAAAATCTGAAGAATGCAAAAGTAATGTAAAAATATTTTTTTTCTCACCAACACACCACAATTATATTTTAACGAGTTTAAGAATATTCAAAGATTATAAATTTTTTGGATCGGGTCCAAAATCCTTTAGAGAATTATGTAAAATTGATAAATACTCAATAAATATATATAGTTGTGCAACTCATCCTCACAATTATTATATTCAAGTATTATCTGAAACAGGTATTTTCGGTCTATTATTTTTATTATTTTTTTATTTTTATTTTGTATTTAAACTGTTTAATATTTTAAATTCAAATCAAATTAATAATAACCAAAAAAATTTCTTTATAATACTTTTGGGAGGAATGTTGATTAATTTTTTCCCTTTAGTACCAACTGGAAATTTCTTTAATAATTGGCTTTCAATTTTATCTTATTTTCCTATAATTTATCTCATTAATGACAGAATTTTTAAGAGTTAATTCAGATATTTTTTTGTTTGCTGTATTTTTGAATTTAGTTTTCTTAATTTTTTTTAAACAAATCTCAAATCTTTACTCTTTATTTGATTATCCAGATCACAAAAGAAAAATTCACAAACAACCAGTTTCACTAATTGGTGGCTTTATAGTTTTTGTTACCTTTTTTTTATCAATTATATATGTTTATTTATTTAAAGAGCCAGAAATTATACACAAAAATCTATATGTGTATTCTATTCAAAGTATAATAATTTTTTTATTTGTATTGGTAAGTATTTTTGTTTTAGGAATATTTGATGATAAATATTTTCTTCATCCATTAAAAAAATTCTTATCTTTAATTTTTTTAATCACAATAATGTGTTTAAATGATACTACTACATTAATAAATTATTTTAAGTTTCCTATAAATGATTTAACAATATCTTTTAATCAATTATCTCTTATTTTTTCTGTATCCTGTTATGTTTTTCTGATTATTTCGTTAAACATGTTTGATGGAATTAACTTACAATCTTTTGTATTTTATTTTCTAAATTTTTTATTTTTATTGATAAATGGCGACTTCTCTATGCCTCTGTTAATAATTCCACTTATTTCACTTCTTGTTTTCGCTTACTTTAATCATAAAAATTTAGCTTTTTTAGGCGACAATGGCTCATACATATTAGCACTAATATTAGGATACTTACTAGTAAAGTTTCATAATTATTCTGATAGTTATAATTCAATTGATATCGTTAATTTTCTATTTTTACCGATTATTGACTCCATAAGAGTAATTATTGAAAGACAAATTAAAAATAAAGCAATTTTTCTTCCTGACAATTCACATTTACATCATATTTTATTAAAAAAATTTAAATATCGAAAATCAATAATAATTTTGACTGCAGTTATATTGTTTCCTCATATTTTATATCAATTAAATTTGAATTCGTTAGTAATATTTTTAATTCAATTATTTGTATATTTTTATATTTTGAAAAAAAAATGAAAAAAAAAATTATTGTTTTTGCAAACCATGTAGCATTTTTTATTTCACATAGACTAAATATATTTATAGAGGCAAAAAAAAGAGGATACGAATTTTTATTGATAACTGGAAAAAAGTCTTCAGGTATTATGGAAAAAAAAAGTTTAAATAAAATTAAAAAATATAAGATTCAGCATAAAACAATTAATTTTAATAGCTACTCATTTAATATTTTAAATGATTTAATGTCTATAATCAAAATTTTAATAATTATAAAAAAATTTAAACCGGATATACTTCATACTGTAGCTCCAAAACCAAATTTATATGGTGGTATTATAGCAAAATTTTTGAATTTAAAGTTTACAGTTGTTTCATTTTCTGGCATGGGGTTTTTGTTTACAGGTAATTTATCGATTGTAAATTATATTAAAAAATTTTTTTTTGAAGCTCTTCTTCACTATGTTTATTTAAATAAAAAAATTTATACTATTGTTCAAAACAAAGATGACTTAAATTTTCTAAGAAAGAAATATGATCTAAAAAAAAATATACAATTAATTAAAGGCGGATCTGGTGTAAATTTAAAAAAATTGACTAAAATTAAAAGAAATAAAACCAAAAATATTGTTTTTTCAGCAAGACTTGTAAAAAGTAAAGGTATAGTTGAATTTATTAAAGCTGCGATAAAATTAAAAAAAACCTATCCAGAATGGAATTTTCATATCTATGGTGCAAGTGATTATAAAAGTAACGATAATTTTTACTTAAATAACTTTAAGGATGAAATAAAAAAAAGAATTATTGAATACAAAGGGTACACAACAAACTTAAATTCAATTTTAAAAAATTCTGAAATTTTTTGTTTGCCTTCTTATAGAGAGGGAATGCCAAAATCAATTTTAGAAGCTACAGCTGTAGGCATACCATGTGTTGTTTCAAATGCTGTAGGTATAAAAGAATCAATTATAAATAATAAAACTGGACTATTGTTTAAAAATAAAGATTATAAAGATTTAGCAAGAAAAATAAGCTATTTAATTGATAATCCAAAAAAAAGAAGAGAATTTTCAAAAAGAGGTAAATTATTTGTCAAAGAATTTGCTTCTATAAAAAATGTAACAAAAAAAATATTTCATATATATGAATTACAAAAATAAGAAAAAATTTATTTTGATTGGTTTAAATGAATTGAATTTTGATTTAATTGAAAAATATATTAAAAAAAATAATCTTAAAAATTTTAAAAAATTACTAGATAAAGTCTGCTTTACCACAAGTGAAACAGATTATAAAAATCTAGAACCATGGATACAGTGGCCATCTATATATTTTGAAAAAAAAGCAAAAGAACATGGAATATTTAGATTGGGAGATGGTAAAAATTATAAGTATAATTCTATATTTGAAAAATTAGAATCTAAAGGAATAAACGTTGGTGCGATATGTCCTATGAATTTAGGAAATAATCTCAAAAATCCAAATTTTTTTCTACCTGATCCTTGGACAGAAACAAAATCATCTGGTGGATTATTTTTAAAATTTGCAAGAGATTCAATATCAAGTTTAACAAAAGATAATGCTAGAAAAAAATTTGACATTAATAGTTATATTAAATTTCTTTTTGTATTTCTTAAATTTTTTAATTTTAAAAAACTTAAAACCTACTTTATTTTGTTTATTAAAAGCTTAAATAAAAAATGGTATAGATCGTTATTTTTAGATTTTTTTTTAAATGATATTTTTCTAAAATCAATTAAAAAAAATAATACTCATTTTTCACACATTTTTTTTAATTCTATCGCTCACATACAGCACCACTATTTTTTTAATTCAAAAGTTTTTGAGAATAAACTACAAAAAAATCCAGCATGGTATATTCCTTATGAAGCAGATCCTTTTGAAGATAGTTTAATTTTATTTGATAAAATATTGGAAGATTATCTAACGGGTGAGTATTCAATTTTATTAGCAACTGGTTTACAGCAAGTACCCTATGATAAAAAAAAATTTTATTATAGATTAAAACAACATCAAAAGTTTTTTAATTTTTTTGATATAAAATTTAAAAAAATAAATGAACTGATGTCTAGAGATTTTATTATAGAATTTGAAAACGAGTATCTTTGTGAGGAAAATTTAAACAAAATAAAAAATCTTAAAACAATAAATGATGAACATTTGTTTGGTGATTTCCAAAAAATGGGAAATAAGTTATTCTTATCTTTTGTTTATAATGAAGAAATTGTTAATCAAAAGATCTCGAATTTTAATTCTAATATTAATTTAACAGATTATGTAGACTTTGTAGCTATTAAAAATGGCATGCATGATCAAAAAGGATATGTTTTTTCAAATTTTGTAGATCTACCAAAAGAAACTGAAGTTCATAAAATAGGTAACATTATATTAAATTACTATGATTAAATTTACATATAAAATAATTTCTAAAATTTATTCAAAAATATCCACATATTTAGAAAATATTTTTTTATTAAAAAAAAAAATCTTAATTGAAGAGCCATTATATAGATTTAAAAATTTGGAAATAAATAAAGTCAATTTTGAAAAATTTGAAAAAATTAAACATAATAAGTATTTAGTAAAATATATTTTTCCTGAGGAAGAAATTCTTTCTTTAGTTTTTGATATATTCAAAAAAAATGATTTAGCTAGTAAAATAACAAATCTTACTGGTTTCAATTATACTTTAAGTTTTTTTATTGCATATAAGACTTTTAAATTATCCAAAGAAGATGAAAATTATGAATGGTATGCCAACGATTTTCATAAAGATAAACCTTATTCTCAAAATATGATTAAAGTTTTACTTTCATATCAGGAAATTGGTGCAAATGATGGTCCAATGATTATTAATTATAAAAAGAACTACAAGGTGACCATTGATCCGAATGAAGTAGTTTTATTTTTTCCCAACAAACATTTTCACAAAGCAAGTTCACCTGAAAGTGGAAGTAGATTTCAAATTATGTTTCAATTAATTCCTTCAAAAGATTGGCAAATAAATAATAAAATATTTTCAAAACAAAGAAAGATAGAACCAAAGTTTCCATTTTTTTCTTATTTTTTTGATAAAAAAACTAATTTAAAAAAATTAAAATTATGAAACAAAAAAAAATTGCAATAATCATAAATCATCTTTCTTTTTTCTGCTCTCATATTTTGCCAATCGCCTTAGAAGCAAAAAAAAAGGGTTATCTGATAAAAATTTTCTGTGGATATGGAGGTAGCAAAGAAATGGAAATAGAAGCAAAAAAAATTATATCTAAGAATAATTTAAGCTATAAAAATATTGGATTTACTCCATCATCAAAAAACATTTTTTTTGAATTAATTTTTTTTTTTAAAATTTTAAAATACTTAGAAAAATTTAATCCTGATATTATACATGGGGTTTCTTTTAAGGGAATTATTTATAGTTCTGTTTATCGTATTTTTTTTTATAAAAAAAAATTGATTTGCTATGTAACAGGTTTAGGTTATTTTTTTACAAGAAAACTAAATACCTATGAGAAATTTTTAAAATTTTTTGTTGTCCTTATTGTAAAATTTACCATAAGTTTAAAAAATACTTTATTGGTAGTAGAAAACAAATCTGATTATTTATATTTTTTAAAAGAAGTACAAATAGAGAAAAAAAAATTAACTCGAATTAATGGAGCTGGTGCTGATTTAAAAAAATTTTATTACAATGAAAAATTAAAGAAAAAAATCGTATTATTTCCAGCAAGAGTACTTTTAGAAAAAGGTATTGAAGAATTTATAAATGCTTCAAAGCAATTAACATTAAAATATCCAAAGTGGAAATTTTTAGTTGCTGGTACTTTAAAATATAATAAAGGTGAAAAGGAGAAGATTTATACCAATATAAAATTGATTAAAAAAAAACATAAAAATATTTTGTTTTTAGGATATGTTAAAAACATTAATAGTTTATTTAATGCTGCATCAATTGTTTGCTTACCTTCTTATAGAGAAGGTTTCCCAAAAGCTTTAATTGAAGCATGTGCATCAGGATGTGCTGTTGTAGCAACTAATGTTCCAGGATGTAAGGATGCAATTAAAAATAATTATAATGGTTTATTGTGTGATGTTAAGAATTATTCTGACACTTCCAGAAAAGTTGAAAAATTAATTTTAGATGAAAAAAAGAGAAAAAATTTTTCAAGAAACTCTAGGAAGTTAGCAGAAAAATACTACAATCTAAAGTTATTTGTACAAAAAAATTTAAATTTCTATGAGTCAAAAAAAAAGAGATAGTTTAGTTTCAATTATAGTTCCTACATTTAATTCAATAAAGTTTATTAAAAAAACTATAGGTTCAATATTAACACAAACATACAAAAATTTTGAAATAATTTTTATTGATGATTGTTCTAATGATGGGACGTATGAATTTTTAAAAAATTTTAAAAAAAATTCAAAACACAAAATATCTTTGTTTAAAACAAAGAAAAAATCTGGAACTGGTGCAGCACCTAGAAATTTAGGTATAAAAGTTGCAAAAGGTGAATTAATTTGTTTTTTAGATTCAGACGATATTTGGGAAAAAGATAAACTTCAATCACAAGTAAATCAATTTTCTAATAAGAAAGTAGTTTATTCTTCAACAGCAAAATATTTTAATATTAAGAATTCAAAATCTGGCTTTTTAATTAACTTATTAAGAAAAAAAATACAAAGTTTTATTATAAATAAAATTAACCTAGAAGGATATCAATGGTTTTACGTCTATAATCCAATTATTACTTCATCAATTCTAGCTCATAGAAGTGTATTTAAAGATAATTTGTTTGATGAAGACGCGAACTCTCGTGAGGATATAGATTTGTGGATTATGCTAAGAAAAAAAAACTTTAAGTTTTTTTTTCAAAAAAATGTCTCGGTAAGCATTTTGAGAAGAGACGAAAGTTCAAGCTCTAATTTTAAAAAAGAATTAGTTACTTTAATTAGATCACTAAGTAATGTTTATTTTAAATTCAATGAATTTTCAAAATTAAATTTTTTTCTAATTGGAATAATTATTAAATTTGTTCTTACTTTCGTAAAAATTAATAAGAAAGTATTTTTAAGTTTTTTTAAAAAGGGCATTTTATATTTATCAATTTTATATTTTGTAATTTTTTATTCCCCACTATTTTGGTACATTGGGAAACCTTTACTTTATTCAAATAGTGACAAAGAACTTGAAAATATTGAAAATATTGTCGTATTTAGTGGTCATGGAGATACTAGTTATTATAATATAACATATCAATTTCGATATAAAGATACTACTAAAATTACTAATTTAACAAAAAATATAGAAAATATTTTTCTACTTGGAAGACTTCAGGATATACCTGAACAAAAAATTATGGAAGCTTTATTGATATCAGATGGCTTCAATGAAAAAAAATTAAATGTAATTTATAAAGAATTTAATAATACTGATAAAAACATTAAGAATGTTGTTAAAATATTAAAAGAAAAAAATATAAAAAATATAGTATTTGTAACATCCCCTTATCATACTAAAAGATCAAAATTGCTCTGGAAAAAATACGAAGATTCATTTGATATTAAAATTTTTAAAGGAGTGGATTGGCCAAAAAAAAATAATTTTTTTGAATACTCAAAAAATAAAAAAATTATCATATATGAGTATCTTTCAATTGCTTTGAATTTCTTTAGAGGAAATTTTAAGTAATCTGAATTTATTGATCTTGTTTTTTTATGAAAAAACTATATTCCTCATTATCTAAATCATAAAAATACTTATTAATGAAAAAAAATTTGATTATTGTAACTGGAGGTGCGGGATTTATAGGATCAAATTTGATAAAGTTGTTATTAAACAAAACAAAATTTAATATTATTAGTATAGACAATTATTCTAGCGGAACACAAAAAAATCATTTTTCCAATAAAAGACTAAAATATATAAAATCTGACACACGAGATATTGCAACCAAGTTAAATATATATAAGAAAAGAATTATAGTAGTATTTCATTTTGGAGAATTTTCAAGAATCTATCAAAGTTTTTTGAAGATGAATGATTGTATCAATTCAAATACAATTGGCTCTCATTCAGTTTTTAATTTTTGCAACATAAATAAAATTAAATTAATCTATTCAGCAACGTCTGCTAGTATAGGAAATAGGGGAAAAGATAAAAATTTATCACCCTATGCATTTAGTAAGGCAAAAAATCTTGAAATGTTAGAAAATTTAAAAAAATGGTTTAATTTTAAATTTGAAATTATTTATTTTTATAACGTTTATGGTCCTAATCAAATCAAATCTGGAGATATGGCTACTGTAATTGGAATTTTTGAAAAACAATTTAAAGATAAAAAACCATTGACTATTGTAAAACCAGGTACACAAACAAGAAGATTTACACATGTAGATGATACTGTTGAGGCTTGTTACTATGCTTGGAAACAAAACAAATGTCGCCATTATAGTATTTCAAGCAAAGAAAGTTATAGTATTATTCAAGTCGCAAAAATGTTTGAAACACGATTTAAATTCTTGGCAGAAAGACCTGGAGAAAGATATGCTTCTGCTCTGACAAATATGAATTTATCAAATAAAGTATACAAACTATTTGGCACAATAAATTTGAAAAAATATGTTAAAAATTTAATTAAATCGAATTAAATTCCTATTAATTGAGTGTTTACAATATTAATTATTTATGTATAACTCACACGCCGGTGATTATTGCGAGAGTGTTATACCCGACACCATTCCGAACTCGGAAGTCAAGCCTTTCAGCGCCGATGGTACTTTGTCTTAAGACATGGAAGAGTAGGACATCGCCGGCTAAAATTAAAATTTATGAAAATTAAAAGTTCATTAAAATCAATTAAAAAAAGAGACCTCAACTCAAAGTTAGTTAGAAGAAGAGGAAGAGTTTATATTATAAACAAAACAAACCCAAAATTTAAAGCAAGACAGAAATAATTTTATGGACAACGAAGACCATAAAAACACTTGGAATAATTTTACCAAATTTGTCTTATGGGGAACAATTGTAGTAATTATAGTTTTGGTTTTAATGGCAATCTTTCTTTTATAGCACTTTAGTTTATTTCTTTTATGAATTTAGCCTCAATTTCAGAAAATAAAAATATTGATAAGCGAATAGCTATTACACCAGAGATTGCAAAAAAATATATCAGTTTAGGATTTAAGTTAACATTACCCAATAATTATGGAACTCACTTAGGTTTTAGTAATGAAGATTATAAAAATTCAGGAGTTATTTTTTTAGATAATGATGAAGAGATAATTAAGAGCTCACAAATTATTATCCAATTAGGATTACCAGATAAAGAAAAATTATCTTTATTTAAAGAAAATCAAACTTTGATTGGTTCATTAAATTCTTTTTTAAATAAAGATAAACTAGAAAACTTAAAGTCAAAGAATATAAATTGTTTTTCATTAGAGTTGCTTCCAAGAATAACAAGAGCTCAGTCAATGGATATTTTATCATCCCAAGCCAATCTTGCTGGTTACAAAGCTGTGGTAGAAGCTTTCCAAGTTTATGAAAGAGCAATTCCAATGATGATGACAGCAGCTGGCACAATTCCTGCAGCAAAAGTATTAGTAGTTGGAGCAGGGGTTGCAGGATTGCAGGCTATTGCAACTGCCAAAAGAATGGGAGCTGTTGTATTTGCAACTGATGTCAGAATGGCATCTAAAGAACAAGTTGAAAGTTTAGGTGGTAAATTTTTAACTGTTGAGGGGGTTGAAAATTTAGAAACTAAAGGCGGCTATGCAAAAGAGGCATCAGATGAATTTAAAAAAAAACAACAAGAATTGCTTTCAGAAACATTAAAAAAAATTGATATAATAATATGTACTGCTTTGATTCCAGGAAGAGAGGCACCTAAGATTATTAAAGAAGATATGTTTAAAAATTTACAACCAGGTTCTGTAATCTATGATTTGGCAGCAGTTCAAGGAGGAAATACTGATTTTACGGAAGTCGATAAAATTGTTGAAAAAGATGGTGTTAAAATTTTAGGTGAGGCAAATATATTAAATAAATTACCTGTGTCAGCTTCTAATTTGTATGCAAAAAATGTATTTAATTTTATTTCTAATTTATATGATAAAGAAAATAAGAAATTAAATATTAATTTAGAAGATGAAATAAT
>MDSW01057708.1_pt1 | contig 39602 bp, 36 predicted proteins | sample 811171 | NCBI WGS metagenome assembly MDSW01 (sample SAMN05326641, study PRJNA326480) | marine metagenome | isolation source: seawater | place: Atlantic Ocean: North West | collected 2012 | reverse complement strand
CTCTAATCCAACTGAGCTACAGGCGCATATTAGCCCGGAGAGAGGGGGATTCGAACCCCCGGTACGGATTTACTCCGTACGGCTGATTAGCAATCAGCTGGTTTAAACCACTCACCCACCTCTCCATACGCTACTATTATGGCTGATGAATTGATAAAAATAAATCTGTAAAATTTTTTACTGGTGTAAAAGAAGCACCAGGTATCTCAACAAAAGTTGTATGCCAATAATGCATCGAACCATTCCACAAACCAGGGCATTCAATAAATGAAGAGCTCTTACCAAGTATATCTTTATTAACTTTCATCTTAAGTGAATATTCTGAAAATTGTTTCAAGTCAAATTTCTTTCCAGTGAAGTCTTTAATGCAGCAAATCATTTCAACAGGGTTAAAGTAAGACCCCTCTTCCCATAATCTAATTTGATTTTCATCTTTTAAATCTACTTGTGATTCTTCGACAATTTGAACTGATTCTGCCTTTCCATCGTTTACCCAAAACGGCTTCCCACCCTTAGAATTTTCATCTTTAACAACTCCACACACTCTTATTGGCTTATTTAGCATCTCAATAATTAAATCAACTTTCTGCTCTACACTTTTATCTTTTAAATGATTCGGCATATATGTTTCAAACTGAGCAATTAAAGACTCTAAAAGGTTGTACTTTCGTTCGCTAAAAGTCTGAAGAAGCATGTCAAATCTCCTTTTATTTGAGTATGCAATATTAAACAAAGACTTAGAGACTTCATACCTTAGTGTCCTTGTTTTAGGAGATATGTTATCAATATTATTGATAAATATAAAATCTGAATCAATCTCACCTAAATTTTCTAACAAGGCTCCATGTCCAGATGGGTGGGTATATACTTCTCCATTAGGATGTCGTAATATTTCCCCTTTATCATCTACACAAAGACTGTTTGTTGATTTCTTTTGAGTAGTAATCTCAAACATTAAATCAGGGTTATAATCTGCTAAAAAAGAAGAGTGCTTAACTTTATCTTGAACTTCAGCAACATATTTCTCTTGGATTGAAAAGATTAACGGTGAATTAGTAATGTCATCCATAGAATTAACTAGAAATTGCTCTATAGGAGATATGGGAACACTATTGATTTGATGGAGATCAATTATAGCCTTGGGTTTACTAGAAAGATTAAGCTTATTTTCCGATGTCAGTACATCATTAAAAAGTTTGGAGTCTTTACCTGAAATAATATTCTTCAAATCAATTTTTTTTTCAGAGCAAAAACTTTCAATCTGGTTAAAGAAAGGGAGTAAATGTACCTTTTTAAAAAACTTATCTTCAAATAAATCAAAATTAAACATTCTTGTGGCCGAACCAGAGGCAGGAATAAACCTACTAATAAAAATACCCGGCATCGGTGGACTACTTTCAATGTTAATTTTTTGGACATCTTCAGGAGGAAGAATCCCATCATTCTTATCACATGGTCTAATTAAAAGTAGTTTTTTCAGTTTCGAATCATCTTTTAACAAACTAAGCTGTTCACTTGAGTCCTGCTTGTTAATACCGAGCGATAAAAGAAATTCTAAATCATTATTATTTAACATTACAAAAACTTTTTCCGGGGTCGACGGGATTCGAACCCGCGACCTCTGCCGTGACAGGGCAGCGTTCTAACCAGCTGAACTACGACCCCCGAAATATGGGCGCTACAGGATTTGAACCTGTGACATCTTCCTTGTAAGGGAAGCGCTCTCCCGCTGAGCTAAGCGCCCCGAATAGATTTTTATACTATATGCAGACAAGTAAATGTCAAGATAGATTCAAAGGCTTCTCTGCTTCTGAAACATCAACACCTAAAGGCATATCTGACAAAACCGCATCTTTTAGTATTGCCTCATCAGATATAATTGCATGAGGAATGACATCGTCCATATGACTAACAGGAATAATATCAACGTCTTTAAGAACCTCTTTAGGTATATCAATTAAATCTTTCTCATTTTCTTTAGGTATCAAAACAGTTTTAACTCCGCCTCTATGAGCAGCTAATATTTTTTCCTTTAATCCTCCAATAGGAAGAACCCTTCCTCTTAAAGTAATCTCTCCAGTCATAGCTAGGTCCCTTCTAACTTCTTTTTGAATTAAACCAGACAATATAGCTGTGGCCATAGCAATACCAGCTGACGGTCCATCTTTAGGCTGAGCACCTTCAGGAACGTGAACATGGATGTCGATTTTTTGATAAAAATTTCTATCCAATCCAAGTCTATTGCCACGAGATCTTACATAGCTCATAGCAGCCCTTGTGGACTCTTGCATTACTTCTCCCAACTTACCAGTAACTGTAAAGTTACCCTTGCCAGGAACAATCGTTACTTCTATATTTAGCAATTCTCCACCAACTTCTGTCCATGCCATTCCAGTAGACATACCTATTTGATTGGTATCTTCTATCTCGCCATGCTTAAATTTAGGCGAACCTAATAATTTTTGGACAACTTTTGGCGTGATATTCAAAGAATAATCTTTACCATTTGTTACCACTTCTTTTGCAGTTTTCCTACATAAGGTTCCAAATTCTCTTTCCAAGGTCCTAACACCAGCTTCTCTCGTGTATCTTTGAATAGTAAAGTTTACAGCCTTGTCTGAGAACTTTACATTTGAATCCTTTAGACCGTTATTTTCAAGCTGCTTAGGAATTAGGTATTTCTTAGCGATTTTGTTTTTCTCAAGTTCTGTGTAACCTGACAATTTAATAATCTCCATTCTATCTTGCAAAGCCCAAGGAATTGTGTGTAAAACATTTGCTGTAGTAATGAATAAAACCTGCGATAAATCGTAATCAATTTCTAGATAGTGGTCATTAAAAGTTGAATTTTGCTCAGGATCCAATGCCTCTAGCAATGCAGAAGCAGGATCTCCTCTGAAATCTGTACCAACTTTATCTATTTCATCTAAAAGAAAAACAGGATTTTTTGAACCTGCTTTCTTCATCCCTTGAATAATTTTTCCAGGTAGAGCACCTATGTAAGTTCTTCTATGACCTCTTATTTCGGCTTCATCTCTAACGCCACCAAGTGAAATTCTTACAAACTTCCTTCCCATAGCTCTAGCAACTGATTTTGCCAAAGATGTCTTACCCACTCCAGGTGGTCCAACTAAACATAAAATAGGACCTTTAAGCTTTTCAGTTAAAGTTCTAACAGCAAGGAATTCTGTTATTCGTTCTTTGGGTTTCTCTAAGCCAAAATGGTCCTCGTCTAGAACATTTTGAGCTTTATCCAAAGAAACTTCATCTTCCGTCAAATCAGAATTCCATGGCAACGTAACAAGCCAATCAATATAGTTCCTGACGACGGTTGCCTCTGCAGACATAGAAGACATTCCTTTCAACTTTCTAATTTCCTTTTCTATTCTTTTTCTAATATCTTCAGGCATCTCTTTAGATTTCAATGCCTCTTCAAACTCCAAAATCTCGGTTTTTAGATCATCTTTATCACCGAGCTCACTCTGTATGGCTTTCATTTGCTCAGTTAGATAGTATTCCTTTTGAGCCTTTTCCATTTGCTTTTTAACTCTATTTCTAATTTTCTTCTCAACTTGTAAAATCTCTAACTCCGATTGTATTTTTTCAAATAACATTTCCAGTCTTTTAGAGCAATCCAAGCACTCAAGCACTTCTTGCTTATCAGAAAGTTTAAAGGTCAAATGTGATGCAATTGTATCAGATAGCTTACTAGCATCTTCGATAGCAGATATTGTTACTAATGTTTCAGTCGGAACCTTCTTGTTAAGTTTGGTATAATCTTCAAAAGCCTCAATTAAGGACCTCATTATAGCATTAGTTTCAACGTCAGACTGAGTCTTCTCTACCAAGTCTTCTACTTCAACATTAAAGAATTTATTTTCTTCGTCAAAGCTAAGAAGTTTTGCCCTACTGACACCTTCAACTAATATCTTTACTGTCCCATCTGGAAGTCTTAGCATCTGAACGATTGTACCTACTGTCCCGATGTGATATATATCTTTGGGTCCTGGGTCATTTGTTTTTGCATCAATTTGAGCGGATAGCAAAATCTTCTTGTCTGTTTTCATTGCCTCTTCTAATGCTCTAATTGATTTTTCTCTTCCAACAAATAATGGCGCCACCATATGAGGGAAAATAACTACGTCTCTTAAGGGTAATAATGGAAGTTTATATTTTGTACTCATGAAGTCCTCCGAAAGGCATTATTCAATTAAGTTAACCATTAAATCTTGTTTTGCAACAAAAAAACATTAAAAAAACTATAAAAGTGATAGAAAAAAGAGAAAAAAGACCTAGTTTAAGGCACTTTTAGATGATTTAGTTTCAAAACTGAGCATCGGAGCCTTACCGTTCATTATCACATCTTCAGTTATTACGCACTTTTTTAAACCATCCAAGGTAGGAATATCATAAATTAAATCCAAGATGGAGTTCTCAATTATGGACCTGAGGCCTCTGGCACCTGTCTCTCTCTTGATAGCTTCCTTGGCAATACAAATTAAAGATTCTTCAGTAAATTCTAGCTCTACCTTATCATTTATCCTAACTAATTTCTGATATTGCTTTATCAGAGCATTTCTTGGCTCAGTTAATATCTTTATAAGTGCATCTTCGTCGAGTGTATTTAGATATGTAATTACAGGGACCCTGCCAATAAACTCAGGAATAAATCCAAAACTAACTAAGTCTTCAGATTGAATGGACTTAAGGAAATCGTTAGAGTCCAACCTTTTAACTATTTGTTGCTCACCCTTCTCAAAGCCTATAGAATTCTTTCCAATTCTTTTAGCAATTATTTTATCCAGCCCGCTAAAAGAACCGCCTAAAATAAATAAGATATTATTAGTATCAACCGGTATAAATTCTTGTTGTGGATGCTTTCTGCCACCTTTAGGAGGAACATTGACAATGGCACCTTCAATAATTTTCAAAAGGGCTTGTTGAACACCTTCTCCTGATACATCTCTAGTAATAGATGGACTATCCCCACTTTTTTTTGCAATCTTATCTATCTCATCAATATAAATAATTCCCTTTTCAGCTTTGTTAACATCAAAATCTGATGCCTGCAAAAGACTTACAAGCATATTCTCAACATCTTCGCCTACATAACCCGCCTCTGTATAACAAGTTGCATCAACAATAGTAAATGGAACATTTAAGAATTTTGCTAACGTCTGAGCCAATAGGGTTTTTCCAGAGCCTGTAGGGCCAATTAGTAGCACGTTACTTTTTTGTATTTCAACTTCTTCAGATTCACTTTTCTTTGACTTAGGTTCATTATTTACACTAATTCTTTTGTAATGATTATATACCGCAACGGATAAATATTTCTTTGCCTGATCTTGATCAATGACATAAGAATCAAGCTGACTTTTAATTTCATGGGGTGGAGGAATATATTCAAGATCTTCTGGGTTAACTTGCTCCCCTTTTTCGTCCTCAATTATCTCAGTACATAAATCTACACATTCATTACATATATAAGTTTGAGGGCCTGCTATAAGTTTCTTTACTTCTTTTTGATTTTTTCCACAAAAAGAACAACTTAAATCCTCTTTTGATGTACTCATTTATTTATCATCCTTTTGAGTAATTATATTATCTATAATTCCATAATCCAAAGCTTCTTGTGAAGTTTGATAAAAATTTCTTTGTATATCTGTTTTTATTACATCTAATTTCTGATTAACATGTTTCGACAATATTTGGGCTAATATCTCCTGCTTCCTTCTAGTCTCATCCATTTCTTTCTCTAGGTCATAATACTGACCGCCTAGTTGCGTCCCAACAGAGTGGAGCATAATTGTTGAGTTAGGTAAAGAGTTCCTTTTATTTTTTGCACCACTTGCCAAAAGTACAGCCCCCATACTTGCAGCAAGACCGAAGCACAAAGTGCTTACGTCAGGAGCAACATACTGAATAGCATCATAAATACCAAGGCCAGCAGTAACACTTCCACCGGGTGAATTTATATATAAATTAATATCTTTTTTACTATCAACTGATTCAAGGAACAACAATTGAGCAACTACTAGATTCGCGAGGTTATCGTTAATTTCCCCCCCAATAAAAATAATTCTTTCATTTAAAAGTCTAGAATAAATATCAAAAGCTCTTTCACCAGAAGAGCTTTGCTCAACTACCATTGGTATAAACATAAGGTGATTGTAATTTAATCAATAATCTTAGTCAATTAAGAAGAACACTTAAGTTACTTTGCAACTTTAGGTTTCACCTCTTTGATTTTGGCTTCAGAAACTAAAAATCTTATTACCTTTTCATCTGTTAGCTTTACTCTTACATCGTCCATTAAATTATTATCTTTATAATACTTCTTTATTTTGCTAATTTGGGTATTCTGGGATTTGGCAATCGAAGCAATAACTTGCTCGAGCTCTTCCTCACCCACAACAATATTTTCAAGCTTAGAAATTTCAGCGAATATAAGTGCCAGCTTCACATTTCTTAAGGCAGACTCTTTGATCAACTCCTTAGTCTTTTCGTCAACTTCATTCATTTTAATTCCTTTCTCGTTCATTCGACCCAAGTACTCACTTTCAAGCCTCTTCTCTTCATCATTTAAAAAAGATTTAGGGAATTCAAATTTGTTATCGTTTATTAATTTGTCACCAATATTCTTTCTCAATGATGCTTCTGATTTTTCATCAGAAGATCTTTCTAAGTCGGAAGCTACTCGCTCCTCCAACTTCTCTTTCGACTCGATACCAAGCTTAGCAATAAAATCATCATCTAACTTAGGAATAATTTTTTTATATATTTTATTAATAAGCACCGTACAATTTACTACCTTTCCAGCAGCTTCAGCTATTGGGAAATCTTTTGGATATGTTACATCAAAAGTTTTTTCTTCCTCTAGTGTCATTGTTTTTATTTTAGTCTCTATGTCTGGAATCAAAGAATCATTTCCTAGTTCAATCATCGCATTCTCTCTTACCAGATCTTTCACTATAACGCCTTCAACTTGCCCTGAAAAATTTATAGATAGGATATCTTTTTTTTGTATCTTCTTACGTTTTACAACTTCCTCATTGGACGCAAAATTAATTAACAAGTTTTCAATTGCCTTATCAATATCCTTCTGTTCGATAGAAAAGACTTCTTTCTCAACTTCCAGCGACTTGTATGTACCTAAATTAATTTCAGGTATAAGTTCAAAATTAAAAGAAAACTGAAACTTTTTATCTTTATTAAAATCTTTAAATTCTAGATTTGAAGTCTTTACTATATTTATTTTTTCTTCAACAGCCAGAACTCTTAAGTTATTGTTGATAATTCTTGTCTTAATCTCTTCATCAATCTGTTCTGTATATATAGATTCAACAACTTTCAAAGGTACTTTTCCTTTCCTGAATCCTTTTAAATCGGCATCCTTCTGAAACAATTTAACAACGCTAAGATAGGTTTTAGCTACTTCATCTTTTTCAATATTGAACAAAGCCTTCTTTTCAGTTGAACTAATTTCTTCAATCTTAAAACTCATATTATCTCCATTTGGGAGCGGGGGGACTCGAACCCCCACACCCGAAGGCGCTAGATCCTAAATCTAGTGCGTCTACCAATTCCGCCACGCTCCCATTCAAAAAATATTTTTTTTTGAAAGGATAAATATACTGATTACCGTATCTAAAATCAATGTTGGGGATTATGAAGGCTCGTAAGCAACAATAACCTTGTTGCAACTACTAAGGTACTTTAAAATCACTTTATTAACTTCCTCTAAAGTTACATTTCTTATTTTGGAGGAAAATTCAAATGGTTCTTCTGGGCCAAGACCAAAGAAACAACCTTGAGATATTCTAGCATTTATACTGGCATTTCTTTGAAGTGAAATATCATTTCTGCCTATTAAGTAATTCTTCGACCTCTCTATTTCTGAGCTTGTTATTCCATCAGTCACAAGCTTGCTAATTTCTTTATTAATAGCTTCGATACTTTCATCTTTCTTCTCGGGAGAACAACCTATATAAACGCCAAAGTGACCAATAGTAGGCGATGGGCTGTAAAAAGATGAAACAGTATAAGCTAAGCTCTTTCTATCTCTAAGCTCAAGAAATAGTCTACCGCCCATTCCAGATAGGCATGAATTCATAACCTGAAATGCATACTGATCTTGAGATTCCATTGATGGTGCATAAGTGCCAATCATTATATGTGACTGCTGCTTATCCCCTAACTTAGTTTCAAAATTTTGATCTTCTTTAATAGGAGTGAAAGTAGAATCTTTGATATTTAAGAAATCTTCATCTGATATATCAAGATTTGAGTTTAAACATTCGACTAATTGCTCTAGATCAAAATTTCCAACAGCTGAAAACAATAAATTATTTTTTGTTATAGTCTCTCTGTAAGCTTTAGATATATTATCTTGAGATATATTAACGAGGCTTTCTTCTGTACCATATTGATTCATTGAATAAGGGTGGTTCGGGAAAAGCTTCTCATAAAACTTATCAGCAGTTAAAGCCGCATAGTTTTGCTTTTTTCTGTTTAGATAAGACATCGTATCCCTTTTAACAATTTCTAACTCTTTCTCAATGAAAAGTGGATTTGATATTACATCTGAATATATTTCAATTAACTCTTGCAAGTTTGCACTAGGGCCCAATAATTTTAAGCCTAATGTATTTTTTCCTGAGTAACCCTCTATATCAGAAGCTAACAACTCTGTTTTCATAGATAATTGATCCTTGGAGAAATTTTTTGAACCTCTTTCGAATAGCTCAGCAAGAATGCTAAATTTACCATTGGATGCTTTATTTTCCTGCCTCAAACCACCCATAGAAACAGATCTTAAAGAAAAAAGTGGTGTCTTTGTATTCTGTAGAACTAATAAATCTGCACCACAATTAAGTGTTATCCTGGTAGGCTTGCTGTGAACTATCTTAGACATAGAATAATCTTTAGAAACATACGAACTCAAGTCTTTTACGCAGGGGTCTGAGCTAATATTAAATATATCTAATATCATTTTCTTTAAATGCTTGTCGTTTTCAAACTTTATTTTCTTCGGAAAAATCAAATTCAAATTTAAGTTCTCAAGTATAAAAAGACTTGATGCTACCTTGGATATTTCTTCAGGAGTTATTTTTTTAATTCTTTCCAAATATATTTTCTTAGATTCTATATCTCCAGTTAAAGATTCTAAATATCCTATAGATTGTGCTTGACCTTGAACAGTTTCGTTTTCATGAAGGTCATCAGAAAGAATTGAGTTTTTTGCTCTTTCTATTTGAGCTAAATCAAAATCAAGATTGCAGATTTGTTGAATTTTTAAGCAAACTTCTTGAATAACTTGATTAATATTATCATTTAAAAATGTCCCTGTTATCATAAAAACTCCAGAGTGTCTCATTGCATAATTACTGGAATAAATTGATGTAACTAAAGATAAATCTTCTTTCAACTCCTTGTATAGCAAAGAGCTTGTTCCACTTCCGAGAATATGGCTTACTATATCTAAGACCGCGGAATCTTTATCAGTAGCTTTTTTAGATTTAAAAGAAAAAGCGAAATAGACCTCATTAACTTCATGAAATTCAGTATTAATTTGCAATCCTAACACGTTTTCATTTTCCATGAATTTCGGCTTTTCAACTTTGTCTTGTCTAATTTTATTGAATACTTTTTCAATTTTTAGCTTAACATCGTCACTCTTAGCGCCACTTACTACAACAAGATGCATATTTTCTGCCTGATACCATTTATCATAAAATCCTTTTACATCAGATCTTTTAAAACTTTTTACACTTTCAGGAGTTCCTATAATTGGGAGACCATAAGTAGATGAAAAGAAAGTATGTTTAAACATCATTTCACTTAAACAATTTGATGGAGAATCATTTCCTCTTTTTATTTCTTCTAAAATAACCTCAAGCTCTTTTGAAAGCTCTTCTTCGTCAAAAGTAGCGTTAGACATACAATCTGAGAGTATATTTAAGCCGACATCAATGAATTCATTTGAAATTGTAGTGTAATATACGGTCTCATCAAATGAGGTAAAAGCATTGACTTCTCCACCATGGGCCTCTAGCTGTTTGGAGATTTCTCCTACTTTTAAATTATCTGTCCCCTTGAAAATCATATGTTCATGGACATGTGCTAATCCTCTTTGATTATCATTTTCATAAGCACTACCGGTATTGACCCAAACAAAAATTGAGCTTACAGGAGAATGAGGATCTTCCTTAAGGAAAACTTTTAAACCATTATCAAGGTAATATTTTTGAACATCATTCATAGCTAATCACAAAGTTGCCTTATATTTTATAAAAATATGTTTCCCAACTGCATACAATAAGTAAGTATAGAATAGAATAAAAGATCCAATCTCTATATGTAAAAGTATCGCAATAAGTATTATTGATAGCACAATTAGAGCGTTAAACCTCTTCATCTTATTAAGAAAAGTTTTCTTCGGAAAAGCTATATTGCTTACCATCAAAAGTCCCGTTAAAGGTAGGAAAATTATAAAAAAGGTGCTCACAACTTCGGAAGAAAATATGTTAAATTTATAGTCATTTAGGACAATCGATATTAGCAATCCTGCAGCCATAGGGCTTGGAAGGCCAACAAATAATCTATCCTTATCTTCATCAGAGTTGGTATTAAACCTGGATAGTCTTAAAGCAACACAAACAGAATAAAATATTACACACATTATTCCAAGATTATTAAAAGATGATAGATATACTATATAGATTAAAAGTGAGGGTGCAACACCAAAACAAACTAAATCAGAAAGAGAATCGTATTGCGCACCAAATTCGGAATCTTTATTTAAAAGTCGTGCTATTTTTCCATCAACAAAATCTATAAAAGCAGCAATATATAAAAAAATACAAGACCACCATAAGGACTTTTCGGTTAAAAGAGATGTTTCAATTCCTAAGAACTCTCCATCGACTAGTGGAAAAAGTTTGATTAAATTGAAGATAGATAAAAGTCCAAAAACCATCGCAAGAGTTGTTAATAAGTTTGGTATAAGTGAGATAATTTTTCTATTTTTCATTTTACTAAACTATCTTCTCATTAGTCTTATTAAAGAGGATGCTCTCTCCTGCAACTACTTCATCACCTACCTTTAATTCTGTAGCATAATTAGTAGGAACATAAATATCTATCCTAGAACCAAATTTAATAATTCCTATTCTTTGTCCAATCTTAAGAATACTGGTTCGTGAGACATAAGGAACTATTCTTCTAGCAATGAATCCTGCAAATAGAATTAAAACTACATCTTGCTTATCCTCTGTTTTTAAATGCATATACAATCTTTCGTTCTCTATACATTCCGAAGAATTAGCAAATTTAAACTTCCCCTCAAAATACTTGGTCTCTATTACTTCAGAAGAAATAGGAGACCTTGCTATGTGACAATCAAATACAGATAAAAAGATGCATATTCTTTTCATTTCTATATTAGTAAACTCATCTTCTTTGACTGTATCAACTGTTATAATTTTTCCATCAGCAGGAGGTATTATTCCATTTGTTTTTGGTATAATTCGTTCAGGATCCCTAAAGAAATGTATAATCAATAAAAAAGTTATTAACAGCAAAATTGATAAAATAGATATTCCAAAAAAGGCGGTTCCTAGCCAGCAAATTAAGAAGGAAACCAATATAGGTTGGTATCCTTGGGGTGAAACAGTCCATTTGTAATCAATCTTCATTAGTTCTTTTCTTTATCTACAAGTTTCTTTTTAAATAAAGCTGTCATCATAGATCTTAAAGTGGTTCCAATATCTTCTATCGGGTGAGTTTCTCCTTCCTTAAGTAAGCGATTATAATTAGGCCTTCCAGACTCGTTTTCCTTAATCCACTCGTCAGCAAACTGTCCGCTTTGTATTTCATCAAGGACTGTTTTCATTCTTTTCTTTACAGAAGCATCTATAAGTCTAGGTCCTCTAGTTATATCACCATATTTTGCAGTATCACTAATTGAATATCTCATATTAGAAATTCCGCCTTGATAGATTAGATCAACTATTAGTTTGACCTCATGTAAACATTCAAAATAAGCCATTTCAGGTGGATATCCAGCTTCTGTAAGAGTTTCAAAACCTGCAAGAATCAGACTTGAAACACCACCACATAAAACAGACTGCTCACCGAATAAATCTGTCTCAGTTTCATCTTTAAATGTTGTTTCTATTATTCCAACTCTAGATGAACCGATGCCTGCGGCATAGGCAAGAGCAATGTCTTTAGTGTTAGATGAAGGATCTTGATGAATGGCTATTAGGCCAGGAACACCAGCTCCCTCTTCATAAGTACCTCTGACTGTATGGCCAGGAGCTTTAGGTGCAACCATAAATACATTAACTCCTGCTTCCGGAACAATCTGGTTATAATGTATGTTGAATCCATGACCAAAAGCTAAATACTTACCAGGTTCGATATTATCTCTGATTGAATCTTCATAAATTTTCTTTTGACTAGTATCCGGTGCTAAAATCATTATAATATCAGATTTTTTAACTAACTCATCAACTTCGACAACATCTAGACCAGTTGCTTCAGCCTTTTTCCAACTTTCACCACTTTTTCTTAAACCAACAGATACTTGGATTCCTGAATCTCTTAGGTTTAATGCGTGAGCATGACCTTGACTCCCGAAACCTATAATTCCAACATGTTTATCTTTAATTAGGCCTAAATCGCAATCTTTATCGTAAAATACTTTCATAATAATTCTCCATTACTTCTTTTTCTCTCTAGCCACTGAAACAAGTCCAGTCCTAGTTACTTCTTTGAGACCTAAGGGTCTTAAAATTTCTACAAATGCCTCGAGTTTATCCTTAGTACCTGTAAGCTCTAAAGTGTAAGATTTTGGACCTACGTCTATAACGTTAGATCTAAATATATCTGCTACTCTCAATACCTCTGATCTACTAGTTTTAGTAGGGATTACTCTAGCAATTAGAAGTTCTCTTTGAATACTTTCAGATTCTGTTAAATCTACAACTTTAATGACATTAATCATGTTTTCAAATCTTTTTATAATTTGATCAATAATCCAATCTTCGCCTGATGTAACTAATGTTAATCTTGAATGAGAAGGATTTTCAGTTTCTGCCACACAAAGGCTCTCAATATTAAAACCCCTTGCAGTAAACAGTCCTGAAACACGAGCTAAAACACCAGGTTCGTTATCTACTAAAATTGATATAATATGACGCAATAGTTATCTCCTTTAAAGGAATTTATAATAAACTAATTTTAAACTATTTCTATGTTTATACTAACTAAATCCTTATCTCTAGAAGGACTAAGCCTTTTAGGTTTAAGGTTTTCTTAAGGTTTGAATCAATTTTGGAATCGAAATTAGATTGATAAGCTTTTGCACCAAATGATTCAGCTAAAGACTTATAATCGGGGCCTTTATACTTAAGGCTCTTCTTTAAATATTTATCATTTAAAACAATTATCGTTAGATCAAGGCCTTGCTCTAAAGCGACAATCATTTCTTGCATATTGAATTGAAAGTTAGTACCGCTAGATATACTTACAACTTTAGCTTTAGGCCTAGAAAAAGTAGCTCCAATTGCCGCAGGAAAGCCGTAGCCAGGAGTACCAGTTCCGCCAGATAGTATATTATTCCTATAGTCATTAAACTTGTAAAATTGCTGAAGGTTCACATCTTGATGGCTGAAATCGGAGCAAATAACCGCTTTCTTTCCTAAAATATCCGATATTTTACTAAAAATATATGCTTTTTTATTCTTGGAAATCTCTTTATTTTCCAATTTCTTATTACCACTTTTAATATCCAAAAGAAAATCAGCTGACCATTCAGCCTCATAAGAATCAATATCTTTAGCCATAAAGTTCAAGAAAGATACTGATGAAGAATTAATATTTAAATGTTTTTTAGTTAATGGATCAAGCTGAGTTTTATCTATATCTACTATAGTCATTTCTTTCTTTTTAAGAGAATTTTTTGCTAAAATTTTATTTATGTCGCAACCAACAGAAATAATATGATCTGAGTCTTCGATTAACTTACTAGAAGCATATGAACCGCTTGAACCTATCATTCCAAAAGAAACATCACTTTTGACTAATCCTAGCGATAAAAGTGAGGTAAGAGATGGGATTTTAAACTTCTTTAAGATAAAAGAAATATTTTTAGTATTCTCCTGATAGCAAGCACCTCTACCAAAAATCAAAAGTGGTTTTTTTGATTTTTTGAGCTTAATTTTAAAATCTCGTAAAGATTTTTGAGATATTTTTGGCTCATCAATATAATTTGGTAAATTGATTTTCTTAGGAATCCTAAACTGACTCTCACCTAATAAAACATCCTTAGGCATATCTACTAAAACAGGTCCTTTTCTACCAGTATTGGAAATATGAAGAGCTTCAGCAATTGCTTTAGGTAAATCTATTGTTTTTCTTACTAAAGTATTATGCTTAGTTGTAGATCTGGTAATTCCAATATGATCAGCTTCCTGAAATGCATCACTTCCTAAGAAGGGAGTGGGTACTTGACCAGTGAAAATTAGAACTGGGACAGAGTCCATATAAGCAGTTGAAATTCCAGTTACGGTATTGGTTGCGGCTGGGCCTGAGGTGCAAAGAATTATCCCAGGTAATCCGCTTGCACGTGAAAATCCATCGGCCATATGTGTTGCAGCTTGTTCATGTCTAGTAAGGATATGATTTATCTTTTTTGCATATGCCGGCATTACATCATAAATTTTTAGTACATAGCCGCCAGGTAATCCAAAAATAGTTTTGATACCAAGCTTGTATAAAGATTCAAAGAATAGTTCCGCGCCTAAAAAATTTTTCATTTCGATTATTATATATTAATTTATCATTTTAACTAACAAAAGAAAAAGTATTAAAAGGCATGAGAGGCATATCCTCGAATACATGGTCTGCATTAAACTTTAAATTAACTTTAGCCAGTGAAGCTGAATCAATACTAAAGCCTGAATCAATATTTAGTTCGAAATGTTTATCAAAATGCGCTATTTGAACTTTATCAGAGCCAGTTCCTATCAATGTAGAATTATTCATATCAACATGCATAAGGTCATCATGTCTTAGTTTAAAATTTTGTTCAACTAGAACTAAATCTTCTTCTTTTTTGACAAATCTCGCATAAGCAAACAAGTTATTTCTTAAATCAAACAATGTAACAAGATTTTTAAATTCAGATTGGTAAGAATATGCATAAAGTAGAAAGGATGAGATTCCGTAAACCGGAATCCTCGAGAACGAACTAATACTATTTGCTGTTGCAATTCCAACCCTAAGTGATGAAAGGTTTCCAGGTCCAATATTGACCCTAACTTGCTGAATATCATTTAAGCTAAATGGAATGCTTTCAAATAAATCTTTGATTAAAGGAGAGAGAAGTTCGCAATGATTTGGCCTTTCAGAATTTACATTTAGTATATTTTTAATCTGATAATCATCTGAAAGTGAAACACTTGTTAAGTTCCTAGAAGTTTCAATATTTAAAGACAACATAAAATAATTATTTTGAGCTGATTTTCTCTCTAACTTCTTTTTCTAATTTAAGACCTAAATCTGAATTAGCTTGCAAAAATTTTTGTGCATTATCTTTCCCCTGCCCTATTCTTTCTCCCGAATATGAGAACCATGCCCCAGCTTTTTCAACTAGACCAAACTCTACTCCAAGGTCAATTAATTCTCCAAACTTAGAAATTCCACGCCCAAAGATAATATCCATTTCAGCTTCTCTAAATGGTGGAGCAACTTTGTTCTTAACAACCTTCACTCTGACCCTATTACCTATGACACTTTCTGAGGTTTTCAAAGAAGCTATTCTTCTAACATCAAGCCTAACAGAGCAGTAAAACTTTAATGCGTTGCCCCCAGAGGTTGTTTCTGGGCTCATATATGAAGGAACACCAATCTTCATTCTAAGCTGATTTATAAAGATAACAGTTGTCTTAGATTTAGAAACGGTTGCAGTAATCTTACGTAAGGCTTGCGACATCAATCGTGCTTGAAGACCAACGTGAGTATCACCCATTTCTCCATCAAGTTCAGCCTTAGGTGTTAAAGCTGAAACAGAGTCTATTACAATCATATCCACAGCTGAGCTTCTAATTAATTGATCGACTATCTCCAAAGCTTGCTCTCCATAGTCTGGTTGAGAAATCAATAGATCCTCATTCTTTATACCAAGACCTTTTGCATAAGTTGGATCGAACGCATGTTCTGCGTCAACAAAAGCGGTAATACCACCACTTCTTTGTGTCTCAGCAATGGCATGAAGTGCTAAAGTAGTTTTTCCTGAAGCTTCAGGACCATATACTTCGATAACTCTTCCTCTAGGAAATCCACCAACACCCAATGCATGATCCAATCCGATTGAGCCGGTTGAAATAGCCTCTACATTTTTAACAGTAGATTCATTGTCCATACGCATAATGGCACCTTTACCAAATTGCTTTTCAATGGTCGAAATAGTTGCATCAAGAGCTTTTTGTTTATTTTCATCAGCATCCTTTGAAGGTACTTTCTTCTTGTTTTCAGTCAAATAACTACTCCTTTAAAATGTCTAAATTATATAGATATTATACTTAATTAAACATATTCTTCCTATTAGTTTGATTTAAAAGAAATAATTCTCCTAACTATGTCCAAACAAGATAAAGATGTTCTTAATTTAAACATCTCTCTAGACCCAGGGAAAAAATATTTCTTTACAGTTGTCTTATCTTTATAGGAAACACCGATAAAAACAGTTCCTACAGGTTTATCTTTAGAGCCGCCAGTGGGGCCAGCTATTCCTGAGACAGCTAAAGCTATATTAGACCCTGATATCTTTCTAGATTTTACCACCATTTCTTTAACACATTGACGACTAACGGCACCATATTTTGAAATAGTTAGACTATTAACACCTAGAATTTTTTCTTTGGCATTATTACCATATGTTATAAATCCATAATGAAAACAAGCAGAAGAGCCTGGCACATTAGTAATCATATTACCTAAGAGTCCTCCGGTACAAGATTCAGCTGTGGAAATAAGTAGCTTCTTTTTTAATAATAACTTAACTACCTCAGCAGCTAGTGAAGTCTCACTGTCAGAATAAATATAATTACCTATAACCTTTCTGATCTTCATTTCTAAAAGTTTATTGTCTTTCTTTGCAGACGAAATCTTATCGCTACTTGATATTAACCTGATATGAATTTCGTAATTATGAGGTCTGTAGCCTATATAGGACTTCTTTGATTCAAAGCGTTGAATTTTTTCGGCAACTTCGGATTCTGACAAACCAAATACTTTCAACATTTTAGATGAAACAACTTTTGTAGATTTCTTTTGCTCTTTTTTTAAGTCTATAAAGAAAGTTTTTTTTACCATTTCTTTGAATTCTCTAGGTACCCCTGGAAAGAAATAATTTTTAGAGCCCTTCTGAATAAGAGTAAATCCGGGAGCAGTTCCAGAAGAATTTGAAACAATTTGGGCTCCTTTAGGAAAGAGAGCTTGTTTTTGATTTAATTTACTATATCTTCGCTTCCTATTTTTAAAAAGATTTATAATTTTTATTTCTTCTTTTTTATCTAAAATAAGTTCTTTATCAAAATAAAGAGAAGCTGCTTCTCTTGTTAAATCATCACTTGTGGGACCCAGACCGCCTGTTATTAAAACATAATCGGACCTATCATTTGCGATTCTCAAAGCATTAGCTATGTCATCTAATGAATCTCCAATACATTGCTGGTAATTTATCTTGAAACCATAGCTAAAAACCTCTTTCGCAAACCAAAAGAAGTTAGTATCTTGAGTTACACCCGAAAGAAGCTCTTCACCAGTAGTTATTATCTCAATAGTTACATTTCTCATTTAATATCCTTATGATACCTTGAATATAATAATGTAATACGTAAACTCTCTATAAAGAAAATAATTTAATTAGGAGAAAATATGAAAATTGATAATTGGTTAGAAGGGCATTGGGCATTAGTTCTTGGAGCATCTAGTGGTTTTGGTGCCGAAGTCTCTCAAAAACTTTCTGAATATGGAGTCAATATAATTGGAGTTCATTTAGATAGAAAAGGAACAATGGGTAATGTAGAAAAAATTATTGCTAAAATTGAATCAAAGGGAGCAAAGGCAAAGTTCTTTAATATTAACGCTGCTGATGAAGAGAAAAGAGATAAGGTCTTAGATGAAGTATCGTCTTTAATTTCGAAAGACGAGAAAAAGATCAAGATTCTTCTTCATTCACTAGCTTTTGGATCTTTAAAGCCTTATCTAAGTGGTGATTCATCATCTAATGTGACGCAAAAAAATATGGAAATGACAATCGATGTGATGGCTAACTCAATCGTCTATTGGACTCAAGGAGTTGTAAAAAGATCTCTTTTTAGTTCAAATGGTCGAATTTATGGAATGACAAGCGCCGGTAGCAGAAAGATATGGCCAACTTACGGTCCTGTGTCTGCGGCAAAATCTGCGCTTGAATCACATATACGACAAATGGCTGTGGAGCTTGCTCCACAAAGAATAACTGCTAACTCTCTTTGTGCTGGTGTAACGTTAACACCTGCTCTTGATAAAATTCCTGGTAATAACGATATTATAGATGAAGCAACAAAGAATAACCCTAGCAATAGGCTTACACTTACTAGTGATATTTCCGGGAGCATAATAGCCCTATCTCATCCTGGTGCCGATTGGATCACCGGAAATGTAATTATGGTTGATGGTGGAGAAGAATTAACTTAATGAATAAGGATTTATATATATTTAATTCCTTAACTAGTCAAAAGGAACTTTTTAAAAGTACAGTCCCTAACCAGGTTTCTTTATATGTTTGTGGTCCAACAGTTTATAGCAGTTCGCACATGGGACATGCTAGATCAGCTATAGTTTTTGATTGTATTGTAAGATTTTTGAAATTTATCGGTTTAAAAACCAAGTATGTAAGAAATTTTACAGATATCGATGACAAGATTATTACTCGGGCTAACAAAGAAGGTAAAAAACCAGAAGAAATCTCAGAAAAATATAAATTAGAATATATAGAAGACATGAAGAGTCTTGGCTGTAATGATCCGGACTATCAACCATCCGTCTCAGAAAATATTCCGGAAATAATAAATTTAATAAAAAATATAATAGATAAAGAGTACGGATACGAAAGTAATGGAGATGTATATTTTAATGTTCAAAAATTTAAACCATATGGAAAATTATCGAATCAAAGCATCGACTCTATTCTTTCAAACACTAGGCTAGAAATTAATCCCAATAAAAACTATGAATTAGATTTTACATTATGGAAAAAGGCAAAAGCGGGCGAACCTTCCTGGGAAAGTCCTTGGGGTAATGGTAGACCTGGTTGGCATATTGAGTGCTCTGCTATGAGTAGAAAGTATCTAGGAGATAACTTTGATATTCATGGTGGTGGAAGAGACTTAATATTTCCTCATCATGAAAATGAGATAGCACAATCAGAATGTGTATCTAATAAAAAATTTGCAAATTATTGGATTCATAATGGTCTAATAAATATAAACAAAGAAAAAATGTCTAAATCAATTGGTAACATAATAAATATAAAAGAAGGGTTAAAACTTTGGGATAAAAATATCTTTAGAATTCTTTTCCTTACTCATCATTATAGAACCCCAGTGGACTTGTCGAACAAGAAATTAGAAGAGATAAATAAAAGCTTATTAAATTTAAAGAAGAAGCTTGAAGCAAATGTATCCTCGTCTAGTAATTTTAAGGAGCTTTGGGTTTCAGCAATGCTAGATGACTTTAACACAGCAAAAGCCCTGGGTTACTATTTTAAATTCATTAATGATGGGAAACTCTCTAGTAAGTCAACTGTTGAATTAGATGAGTTTGAAGAAACAATGGGAATCTCAGGTTGGAGAAATGATATATCAGATTCTATGGATAGAAAATCAATAAATAAGGAAGAAATTGAAGAATTAATAATAGAAAGAAATAAAGCAAGAAGTGATAAAGATTGGTCTAAAGCTGACGAACTTAGGGAAAGAGCTAAAGAGCTTGGTGTTAAATTGTTAGATAACGATGAAGGTACTACTTGGGAATAACAAAGCTTAATTAGGTAAATCTTAAATATAAATTAAACGCCTATCAGCTCTCGTGCTTTAGCAATCACTGGAGCTTGAGTTTCGCCTCTACAACCAAACCAACATGTTGTACATTTAGTCTTTGTAAAATAATTTGGCTCATAATCTGTATAATGACAAACTGCTGGCATTTCAGAACACCTCTTAATATGTCCATCTGGTGTGGCTGTCAAGAAAGAAGAACCAGCATTACATGGAGGTCCATAACCATTTTTAAAAAACACTGGGATTTGGCTTAAATAATATTCGCTAGAAACTATGGTATCTCCCCAATGTTTCTTTAATGAAATCAATTCCTTTACAACCTCAGAGACTTTCTTAGTCTCATCACTAATGAAGTGTTCCTCGTTGTTCGCCTTCATAACAGAGTAAGAACTAAATGAGATATTTGCTCCCCACTCTTTGGCTCTTTTTGCCATATCTACAATTTGCTCTAAGTTATCATCCATAATTATTGTGTTAATAGAGATTGTTCTTTTTAGCTCAGTAGATATTTTAGGAATGAGTTCCGAAACATGATTCCACAAACCATTTACGCCTCTATTCTCAGAATGTCTATCACCTAAGAAATCTAAAGATATTGCAATTTGGTCTATACCAGCAGCATACAAAGCTTTAGCCTTATCCATATCTAGCATGTCACCTTTTGTTATTATGCCAGTATAAGTAAAATAGGAGGCTGCTTTAATTTGACTAATTATATCAACAATATCCTTTCTCATCATAGGTTCCCCGCCAGTAACCATTACAACCAGAGGGTTAATCTTTTTAATCAAGTCAGTATAATCGTCAAGCCTTTCTTCATGCTGAGTCTGCCAGTAATCGCAAAAGTCACATCTTGCATTACATTTCTTAGTAACTTCTAAATTTACAAGCTTTGGGGAGTTAGTAATCTTAGTTTCAACTAACTTGGTTAGACCTAGTAAGGCAAAATTAAATGACTCGATATAAGATTTGTTCCTATCTAACATAACTTAAACATAAATTCCTATCAGGGGTGTTAATCATAAAATGATTGTAATTTATTAATTTTTATAGTCAATTAAGGAAAATCCTTAACTTTTGCATATTATTTTAATAATAATATTGGAATGAGAATCCACTTGGTTTATGATTTTTAATATGAAGCTAGCAGATTCAAAGCAGATTAAAGAAATCGATAGATTATCATCTCGTAAGTTTGGAATTTCGAGCCAAATTAGAATGGAAGTTGCTGGGCTTAAATCTTATGAAATAATCAATCGGGAATATGCTCCTAAGAATACTCTCTTAATTATAGGTACAGGGAACAATGGAGGAGATGGGTTAGTGGTAGCTAGATACCTGAAGCTTAATAAGCATAAATGTTCTATTTTTATAGTTAATACTTCGAAAATAAAATCTAAGGATTTTTTAGATAATTTTTCAATAGCAAATAGGCTGGGTATTGAAATCGTAAAGAATTGGAAGGATGTAAAATTAAGGAAATATGACTTGATTATAGATTCAATTTTTGGAGTTGGATTGAACAGGTCTATAGTTGGCAATACAAAGAAAATAATTGATAAGCTAAATAAAATTAAAATACCGATATGCTCAATCGATATACCATCGGGCTTAAACCCGGATGATGGTCAAATTTTTTCAACATGTATAGTCTCAGACTGTACGATAACTTTTGATTTTGCTAAGCCTGGACTTCTAACAGATCCAGGAGCCAAATTCTCAAAGAAAGTTTTTATAGTTAAGTTACCAACTCCAGATATTTTGGCAAAAAATCTTAATAATCATTTTATAGATGAAAGTTACTTTACCAATTTCTTCAAAACTAGAGATGTCTCATCAAATAAGGGAACTTTTGGTCATGTAATGATAATTGGGGGGTCGAAGAATATGTCTGGAGCAGTGGCTCTATCGGCTCTTGCTGCCTATAAATCTGGAAGTGGTCTTGTAACGCTTTGTGTTCCAAAAAGTATCAGCAATACTTTAAAAAATAAACTCCCTGAAGCCATCATTTTAGATATCCCAGATTCGCCAGACAACCAAACAATGGATGAAAATGAATTCTTAAGAAGCCTAAAAGATAATATAAGAAAGAAGCCCTCTGCGGTGGTTATTGGCCCAGGACTTGGTAATCGAAAGGGGCTACTAAAAGTTATTAAAGATTCACTTAATTTTTTCGATTGTCCTATAATTATTGATGCAGATGGTCTGAATTTGATCTCTAAAAATCTTGATATTTTAAGTAAATCTAAAAATAAAGTTATAATTACCCCTCATCCAGGTGAGATGTCTAAGCTATCAAGGCAATCAATTAAATTAGTTCAAGAAAATAGAATTAAAACTTCTAAAAAACTATCTTCCAAAATGAAATGTATATCCATACTGAAAGGTTTTAGAACAATAATTTCTAATCCATCAGGTGAAATTTATATTAATAGTTCAGGAAACGTCGGTATGGCAACTGGTGGAATGGGAGATGCATTAACAGGAATAATAGCAAGTTTTATTGGACAGGGGTATTCAACTATAAATTCATCGATTTTAGGAGTGTTTGTTCATGGAAAGGCAGGTGATAGAATCGCAAGTAAAGATTCAAAACGTGGAATTCTCGCCACTCAAGTAATAAAAGAGCTGCCAAAATTAATATTTTCTCTTGAAAAAGACAATAATTTTGCAGAATTGACGAAAATCAACAATGAATAAACATACCAAAGAATTTGGAATTGAAGATACAAGACTTTTAGCTTCTGTTGTTTCTAAGAGAATCACAGACGGTAGTCTAATTCTTCTCAATGGTGAAATGGGATCTGGCAAAACGCAATTTGTACGATTCTTATGTGAAAGTCTAGGTGTTATAAGTAATGTGTCTAGCCCTAGCTTTTTAATTTTGAATAAATATGATACTAAAAAAAACCTGGAGATATTCCACTTCGACCTTTACAGGATAAAAGATTCCAGAGACTTAGAAGAGATAGGATTTTTTGAAATTCTTGAATCTAAGAAAGGTGTTGTAATAATTGAGTGGGCTGACATGTTCAAAGAACTATTTTCAAATAAAAAAAATATAATAGATATTTATTTTAATTTTATAAAGGATAATATAAATCTTAGGGAGATTGTAGTTAAAGGATAAAGTAAATATGGATCTAGTAGTACAAAAGTATGGTGGTACAAGCGTTGGAAGCATTAAAAAAATTAATTTTATTGCACAGAATATCTCTAAACTTAGAAAACAAAAAAAATCTGTTGTAGTAGTTGTCTCTGCTATGGCTGGTGAAACAGACAGACTAGATAAAATAACCAGAAGAATTGCTAAAATTCCTGATGAGAAAGAGTACGATCAAGTAATTTCTTCCGGTGAAAAAATATCCGCTGGACTCTTGAGCATAGCATTAATAGCAATGAACGTTAAAGCTGTTTCCTTAGACCCATCTAAATTCAACTTGCTAACAGATGATCTTCATTCAAAGGCACAAATCTTATCAGTAGGAACTAAAAAAATTAAGAGTTTTCTTAGGAAAGGTTTTGTAGTTGTTGTACCTGGATTTCAAGGTGTAAATTCAAAGGGTGATGTGACAACTTTAGGAAGGGGCGGGTCTGATTTAACTGCGGTTGCGTTAGCTTCTGCACTAAAAGCCTCCCACTGTGAATTATTAAAAGATGATGTAGATGGAATCTATACTGCTGATCCAAGACTTTACAAAAGGGCGAAAAAAATAAATTATATCTCCTATCCTGAAATGTTAGAGATGTCTAGTTTGGGATCTAAAGTGTTACAGGCAAAGGCTGTAGAGTATGCAAATAATTTGCAAGTTAAATTATATGTTAAGTCTACTAGTAAAATATCAACTAGAGGAACATGGGTCATGGATGAAAAAACTATACCGTTAAAGGAAAAAAAAATTATTACTGGAATTACACATGATTTAAAACAATCTAAAATTACAGTATCAGGTATAGAAGACGTACCTGGTGTTGCTTCAAAAATCTTTAAACCTATTGGGTCTGCGGGAATTGTGGTAGACATGATTGTTCAAAACATAAGTACTAATAAAAAAACCGATTTGACCTTTACGATACCTAAGGACGATCTAAATAAAACAGTTAAAATTTTAAAATTAAATATGGCAAAAATTAATTATAAAAAAATTATCCAAAATAAGGACATAGCCTTAGTATCAATTGTTGGCGCTGGGATGAAAACTCATACAGGTATTGCAACTCGAATGTTTGATTCTTTATCCAAGTCAAAAATCAATATTAGCATGATAAGTACTTCAGAAATAAAAATTTCATGTGTGATTGAGCAAGCAAAATGCAAGAAAGCAATTCAGTCTCTACACAAGGAGTTCAAGTTAGGATAATTTATGTCTAAAAAAGTTGTAATATATGATGTAACACTAAGAGATGGCACCCAAGGTGAAGGGATTTCTTTTTCTGTTCCAGATAAAATTAAAGTAAGTCATAAAATTGATGAGCTCGGAGTTAAATACATTGAAGGTGGCTGGCCAGGTTCTAACGAGAGAGATGAAGGTTTCTTTAATCAAGCTAAAAACGAAAAGTATACAAACTCTAGGATTGTGGCATTTGGGAGTACAAGAAGAGCAAAAAGTTCATGTGATGAAGATTTAAATATTCAGGCACTATTAAGATCAGAAACATCAGCTGTAACAATAGTCGGAAAGACCTGGGATTTTCATGTATCAGAAGCTCTAAGAATCTCAAACAATCAAAATCTAGAGCTTATTTCAGATTCAATAAGTTATCTTTCAGAACGTGTAGAGGAAGTTTTTTTTGATGCGGAACATTTTTTTGATGGTTATAAGGCAGATTCTAAATTTACTCTCGATTGTATTAATTCTGCAGTTGAAAGTGGTGCGAAAGGTATAGTTCTTTGCGATACAAATGGTGGAACAACTCCATGGGAGATTTTTAAAATTGTTTCAGAAATAAAAAATACTCATAGTAAAATAGTTCTTGGTATTCATACTCATAATGACTCTGGGCTAGGTGTTGCAAATGCACTAGCCGCAGTCCAAGCAGGGGCTAACCAGGTGCAAGGTACAATAAATGGTTATGGAGAAAGGTGTGGTAACGCTAATCTATGTACGATTATTGCCAATCTTAAACTTAAAATGGGGATTGATTCTGTAAGTGATGAGCAGTTAGAAAAGCTTTACGAAGTTTCAAATTTTATAAGTGAAATGGCAAACATATCAAATGATAGCAAGGCTCCATTTATAGGCAGAAGCGCATTCGCTCATAAGGGGGGCATTCATGTTAGTGCAATAGTAAAAAATAATCTCACATATGAACATGTTTCTCCTGAAAAGATAGGAAACTCAAGAAGGATTCTTATTTCAGACTTAGCAGGTAAAAGTAATATTCTATACAAGCTTGATGAGCTAAAAATAACAGATGGGGTCAGTGAAGAGAATATTACGGAAATCCTATCTAGGCTTAAAAAATTAGAAAATGATGGATACGAATTTGAAGGAGTAGATGCTTCTTTTGAATTACTTGTTAAAACAATCTCAAAACAATATAAACCCAAGATTGAACTTGTAGAAACTGAGATTAATACGCGACAAATTGTTCCATCAAATGAATCTTCTGCTAGAGTTATGATAAGAATTGATAACGAAGTAATTGAGAACACGGCATCTGGATCAGGTCCTGTTAATGCTTTGGATCTTGCTTTAAGAGGTGCCATGGTAGACAAGTACCCTTTTTTAAATGAAGTTGTCCTTACTGATTATAGAGTTAGGGTTGTTGGAGGGAACAAGGGGACCGAATCACTAGTCAGGGTAATCATTGAATCAAGTGACAAATCCAGTAGATGGTCTACCATTGGTGTTTCATCAGATATCGTAGATGCAAGTTGGAAAGCTCTTATAGATAGTATTGAATTTAAGTTGATGAAGATTTCTTCTTAGACTTCATGTAAGAATCCAAAGAAGATCTAAACTCACTTTGTACTTTTTTACTGGCCATTTTAATTGGTCCGACTACCATGCTATCATAAGTTTCAAAGGCTGAATCTTCTAAAGCTTTATCTTTAGAGGTTCTAGCTAGTTTTAAACAAATAACAGTTATATAGAATATAGCCTTAAAAAGAGACTTCCTAGCCTCGTTAACATTATACTTTTCTAAATATTCATTAGATTTAAGGAGAGCTGTAAATCCTTGTCCAGCAAACAAGCTCATTATCTTAGATAACTCTTTAGAATTTTTAGTCTCAATGACCCTAACTAAAGGTGCCTCTAGGGCAGCTGAGAGCTGATCCGATCCCTCCGTTAAGACCTTGGCCAATTCTTTCAACTTACCTTTATCTTGTGTTGCAAGCATTTCTTGAATTGAATTCTTAACATAATCAAGGGCATAAGTATCTCTAATCTCATCAATCTCAAGGCCTTTCTTTTTCAGCTTTTTAATCTCAATTATTTTTTGAAGAGTATCCACAGGATATAATATTTCTGGTGATGAAGCATCAGAATCAAGGACCTTAAATTTTGCCGGAGGTATAAGACCTAATTCGGAATACATGCTTATAGTTTCTTTAGGGTTTGGTCCCAAATCAATTTTTTTCTTTTGTAAAGATACTATGAGATCATGTAAATTTATTTTCTTCATTTATATAATTATTCATCTATCAAAAATAAAGTCAAAGAAATGGTATCAATTCTATGACAAAAATCCCACCCAGCAAATATTCGATAAAGCCTTGCCCCAGAAAGGTACATATGACTTTAAGGAATGACTAACCTCTTTATGAGTGAAAGAAATATTAAATTTTTCTTTTGAGATGTATTTAAAGTCACAGGGCTCCTTTATGCTGTAATCCAACAAAAGAAGTTCTGACTTTTCTTCGAGGAAATAATCCTCCAAGATATCAACTTCTATCATTAAAGTTTGCTTAGATAACACAAGATGCTTGCAATCGGGGAGAATGAAAGTCTTATTAAAGCTATCATCAATACTAAGAACACAGTAAGGCTTAGTTTCCAATGTATAATATTTAAATTCAATCATTCTAATTGCTTTTGTTTATATAATTAACTATTCCATTGAGCACTAAGCTTGAATGATACTCGTAATCCTTAAAAGATTCTAAAAATATATTAGAGATTCCACCGGTAATTAATACTTTAAATTTTAATTTAGAGGTCTGTTGTATTTCCTGCACAATACCCCTAATCATATGAACTTGGCCATTTACAAAACCCGAAGATAAGCATTCACTTGTTGATGAACCGAGTAGCTTATTGGTTAATATAATTTCACGTGTCTTTATCATAGAAGTATTACTTAATAATGAATAATGTGCTGTCAGTGCGCCAGGAATAATTATGCCACCTATATGAGAAAGCTTTTTATCTATTACATCAAAGGTAGTGGCAGTTCCCATATCAACAATGATTAAATTACTCTTTGGATATATAAGATTCCCGCCTATACAATTGAAGAATCTATCCAATCCAAACATAGCAGGATTCTTATAACTAGTTTTAAAACTTTTAAATTTTCTTTTTTTTAAAAATTTTATTGGAACTTTATTGAAAACTTTGATTAAAGCTTCTTTTAATATTGGCTCTATCTCTTTATTTACGCTAACTATAAATATTTCTTTTATCGAGAAATGTTTTTTAAGCTGTTTTACCTTTAATTTCAGATTAGATTTAAATGATGAATCACTGGAATGATCAATTGAATAAACTTCTTCCACAATTGAGCCATTACTAAAGGCTAATTTAACACTAGAATTTCCGCAATCAATCAATAAGTTCATGGAGATATTATATCATTGACAAAGGTATTTATTTAGTATTCAATTACCTTTTAACGGAGGATTCTTATGAATGATAAAGTAGATAGAATTTGCTGGGACTGTCCAGATCAGCCAGTAAGTAAATGGGAAGTTAAAACAACAGAGATGAAAAGAGAGGGTTGCCTATATACAATTTCCTGCTCTAAGTGCAGCAAAGAATCTCAAGTTTTCGGCTGGATGATAGGCTGTGATTGTGATTCTTGCAAAAACCAAATGGTTGGCGCAGCTAAGTAAAATAAAAAAATAAATACCGAGGTTATACAAAATGGATAATAGATCTATTAATAAGTTTGATTTAAGACTTAGAAAGCAATTTTTAGAAAATGAGAGCTTATCTCTTAAAGAAGTTGATACTTATGTGGAGTCTCTAGAAGATCAATCCAATAATATGGAAGAGATTATTATTGAAGAAGAAAAAGAAGAATCAGCGGAGTAAACTAATTGAAATTTCAATATAAAGTTTTAAACATTTCGGATTTTATCCAACTTGATCAATCTTCTCACGAATTAAGAATTGAAGAAGGAGCTCAACAAAATCAAGTTAAAGAACATTCTGATATTACACAAACTAAGCTAAACGAACTTGGTCAAGATGGCTGGGAGTTAATATCTATAACGGATCAAAGACTTTTCTTTAAAAAAGCAGGCTAATTAATCTTTTTCTTGTAAAACTTTTTCAATTTCACTGGCAAGGTCAGCATCAATTTTTTCAACTTCCTTCCAAGTGTAAAAATTATTTTTAACATTCATAGCAATATTATTAAGATGAGCATCATAAACTTTTTCTGCTCCTTCAGTTGCTTGTCTAAAGTCCTCTTTTTCTTCATCTGAAAGATTAGGTAACTCAAGTTTTTTAGCAATTTCAATTTTATCTTTTGAAAGTTTGAGCCAAATCTCTCTTAATTGCATAATAATATTTGTCTTTGGATCCATAACTACATACTACCTCAATAAACAAAAAAAGATCTTATTTAACCTTTCTAATTGTGACGGCTCTGAGCTTAATATCTGAATCTACCTTTTTTACTTTAAAGAGGTGAATCCAGATGGCTTTTAATTTCTTAGCAGGTGCATCATCATTCAAAGAAAAAATAAAATTTTCTTTTTTTCTAAATGATTTCCCCCATTGAGTTATATTGAATTCATAAAATTTATTATTTGAGTCTGACTCATTGTTGCTGATAACTTGAACCTTATAGTCACCTTTATTTAGAGTATTATGAACCGCAATTGAAAGAATAGGCCCAACATAATCCTTGCCTACTATCATTTCGCCATTTGACCACTTTACTTCAGGGTAAGTATTAATTTTGTCATTAGAAAAATAAAAAAACTCTTTATTATTTAAACTAATAACATCGCAATCTTTTTTTTCATAAATACTGCTCTTATTTATGTTGCTTACAATAGATTTCTTTTCAGTTGTGCATGGTGATGGGAACAATCGTAGAATATTATCAATTTCCTCATCTGAAACTGGTCTTGCAGTAAGAATCTTGTTTATCGGGTCACCTTCAACCGGTTTAATCCTTATGGAGTCATGTTTATTGTTTTCTGATTTTATATCAAAATATGCGTATTCACCAAAATATGAACCCCTTCTACTCTCAACTACAGGTTCTAATTGTAATTTTTCTTTAAAATCATTTATAACTTCTTTACCATTATCTAGAAATCCTTTTTTGTTAACTATTATTCCTGTGTATCCATAATAAGATGCATATTTTATCATTTCTTCAAGGTCATTACTCATTGAACTAATTTGAGTATTAATCACACAAGCTGTTCCCTCCTTAAATGCCATCCAGCTAAATCTTGTCTTTTTCTCTATCAATAGATATGACCAGAGGTCACCATAATAAGAACCATTTGCGTGTCTTGTTTCTGGAAAGCATCGATATGGTATCTTGAAAATCATATCATCATCATCAATTTTTGAATTAAGCTCTTGATAAAATTCCTTCTGTGGGTGATATACGGTTGCAAGATTGCCTGCAGTTGGTTTAATAGCAAAAGGAGCAGAGGTCCCTCTAAAATCTAAAAGAGACAATGCAATCACACTGATAAAGAAAATAGTAAAAATTGTTCTAGAATAAAAATATAATACTGGATTATTCTGCAAATTATTCCAACCATTAGTCAAATTATAATTTGTTCTAAGTCGATCCAGTATAATCGCCCCGACAATTAAAGATATGCAGCTTACCCAAGGGGCGACTCTATAATGTGAACCAAGTACCATAAAATCAGTGAACAAATAAAAGGCGGTGATTAAACCACCTCTGTAAAAAACTAGGAAAATAACTATTAAAAAGATCCCGAGAAATCTTACTTTCCTTCCGAAGACATTATCTTTTTTTATATCTTTGAATGAATAGAATATTGCAGTACAGAAAGAAATAATCCCTAAGATACCTAAATAAGAGGAGAGAAAGTTTACTTTTATAGTTGTATTGTCCATATAAAGTCTGCTTAAAAATCTAAAGTGAGATATTAGGTGGTCTAGAACAGGAGTGAAAAATTCTACAATTGAGATTCCATATACCGTAGAATGACCAAAATTTCTTGTCAAATAATCATACGTAAAATGCGCATTAGACTTGAAAATTAGATGAGGATAAATATTAAAAAATAAGGTTAAGATTCCAACCAGAAAGAATAATAAGAAAACATAGACCTTGGAAAGATTTCTACTTGATGAAATGAGTTCTTTTAAAATAAAAAATATTAAAAATAGAAATGTATAAAAAGTATTATACACACTCAATGACATTCCAAAGAAAATAATAATCAAGCCAACAAATACTTCACGTGATATAAGACTTTTCTTAAGAGACCCTTTAGGAAATTCTTTATTATAAAAATGATAAATAAGCCCTATCAACAAAGGTATACCAACACTATTTATTAAGACTGAAGTGTGCACGTTATGAACAGTCATAAATGGAATAAATGAATATAGAATTCCAAAACCAAGAGCGATCAATATTGATGTTTTAAAATAGAATCTTAGAGATAGATACATTGCAAGTGAACAAATAGGGAATAGTACATAGTAGTAAGTTTTGTATACTCCCAGAATATCTCCTTTAAAAAGACCTATGATAAAATAAAACATTCCAAGTACCGTTTGCCTCCAAGGCCAAAAATCACTACTAATTGAAAGTGGCGCACCCATATTTGGATTCGAATAAACACTGTTAAAAATGCCTTCAGAAAATAGCTTCATGTAAGTCAATTCCCATGCGGCATCAGAATGAAGAGAGTATTCAAGAAAATACTCACCAACCATATATCCAGTTAATAATATTGATAACAGTGGGGCAAAAACTATCCCTAAAACTTCATAAAATTTCGAAAGAATGATTGCTCTACTAGATATCATTTATTTACCTCAATCTTTCTGATAGTAATTGACCTAATAACGATATCTTTTTCCGAAATATTTTTTCTAATAGAAATGGTTAATGGACTTAGCTTTGTCCCTCTAACTTTATCTGTTAAAGTAAAAACTAAATTCCCATCAGAAAGAAAACTTTTACCCCATTTTGTTACAAGAATAGAGAAAAGGTTCTTATTATTAATTGTTCCATTATTACTCTTAATAAAGACCTGATAGGATCCTGGATTAACAGGGACACCTATGTTAACTGACAAGGCATTCCCAGAATATTTATTATCAAGATTTATTAATCCATTTTGCATTGTTATACCAGGTGCGGTTGATATAGTATCATCAGAGAAATGAAAAAAATCTTTATTGTACAAACTATTTGCATTGCAATTGATAGAGTTAAAAATTATATAGTTCTCTGATCTAGTAGATGCTTTTGGATTATCAAGAATTTGAGACGCGCTTTCGTCAACACAAGGACTTGGGAATAATTGAGCAATTTTTTTAATTTCATTAGCTATAAGATTTTTTTTTGTATAAGATCTTATACTTTGGATAGGATTACTATGTGAAGGAAAAATATCTATAATACTAAACTCCGTCTTTAGATTTCTAATATCATAATATAGATAGCTCATATTGATTAATGGTTCTAAATTAAATCTTTTCTTAATGTCCATTGCAATACTTTCTCCATTATCGCTAAATCCTCTTTTTTCAATCATAAGACCTGTGTAACCATAATAAATGGCATGCTTAATCATCTCGCTTACATTTTTAGACATAGAGCTTAGTTGGCTATTGATATTGCATGGAACCCCTTCTCTCATAGCCATTGCTGCAAATCTAACATCTTTATTAATTAACAGATACGGCCATAAATTCCTATAGCTTGTACCAAGTATGTCTTTTGTTTCCTGAAAACAAACATATGGAACCTGAAGGATCATATCCTTTTGATCGATTATCTTATCTAGCTCTTCAAAGAATAATTTCTCTTCTTCATAAATTGAACCTTCACTTGGTATGTCCTTTTTATTAAAGTGTGGCTTACTACCTCTCATGTCAATCAAAGAAAATGACACAACAACTAAAAATAATAAAACTGACAATGCATTTAAGTAAGGTTTAGTAAATTCCTTGATCAGAAAGTTATTTCGCTTAGCTATGCTATATAAAAGTTCTACTATAATTGCCCCACTCATTAATGATAAGCAAAGAATCCATGGGGTTATCCTGTAATTTGATCCTAGAACCAAAAAATCAAAATATAAATAAAAGCTGGTTAAGAAACCACCTCTTACAAATACTAGTATAAGAAATATTATTAGCCCGCCGATAAATGCGATTCTCTTAAGAGGTGAATCATCCGAACTAAACTTCTTAAAGAAACATATAATCGAAAAAAGAAATGAGGATATTCCAAATAGTCCTATATATGAAATATTAAAAAAATCTCTTATCTGGGTTCCTTGAGAATAAAGTTGAGAATAAAACTTAAAGGAATCAAAAACATGGTTTTTTACTGGAACAAAGAAGTCCACAATTGAGACAGAATAAAGAGTAGTATGGATAAAATTACGTGTCATATAATTAAACGTAAAATGAGAATCCAATCTAAATAATAAATGTGGATAAATATTAAATAAAATTGCTAGTAAATTGATTCCAATAAACAACAAAATTAATCTTATTTTTATAAGATCTTTTTGCTCGACAATATATTGCTTGATAATCAAGAAAGATAATAATATCAATGTATAAAAAGCACTAAAGAGACTTAATGTAACGCTTAGAAAAAGAATAATTGCAATAAAGATAGTTTGCTTGGATTTTAACAAATTTATAAAATTAAAATTTCTAAAATCTTTAAAATTTATATAAAAAATGGATCCTAGAACTAAAGGAACGAATATGACACCCACAAGAACAGTTGCATGGTGTATGTTGTGCACAAACATAAAGGGCATAAATGAATAAATTAAGCTAATACCCAGTGAAACTAAGTTTGTGACTTTAATAAAATGTCTTAAGGAGATAAACATTGAAAGAGCTGATAGCGGAAAAAGCGAATAATAAAAGATTCTATATATCTCTAATAAATCATTCTCAAATAAACTTATTATGAAATAATAGGATCCTATTCCAATGTTTCGCCATGGCCAATAATTTTGATCAGATATCAATGGAGCTCCCATGTGGGGATTCTCAAAAATATGATTGGTAAGACCAGAGGTATACAATTTTAAATAAGAAAGTTCAATTGGAGTATCAGAATGTCCACTAGCAAGCAAAACATAGTCTAAGAAATAACTACCAGCAATATGTTCAGTTAACAAAATCGTAATTATAGGTACAAGAAAATAACAAATCTGAGTTTCATATCTCTGAATGAACCTTTGCATACTGCAAATATACCACATTGGATTTATTGATTAAGCTTTAATTCTTATAGTAGAAAAAGCTTCTAGAGCTCTGTCTCTTGACTTGATTAGATCAACTATAGGTTCGGGATAATCAGATCCCAGTTCAATGTTTGCCTCACTTAGAACTTCTATTGGTGCTTCCCATGGACTAAATAAGTATTTAGAAGGAAGTTGTTCTAGCTCAGGTATGAACTTCTTAATATACGATCCATCTGGATCAAATCTTTTACCTTGGAGTATGGGATTAAAAATCCTAAAATATGGAGCTGCATCTGCACCAGAACCCGCAACCCATTGCCAGCTAGCACTATTACTTGCCAAATCGGCATCTATTAAACAATCCCAGAACCACTTCTCACCTTTATGCCAATGTAGCAATAAATTTTTAACTAAAAAGGAGCCTACAATCATACGAACTCTATTATGCATATACCCTGTTTGCCAAAGCTCTCTCATTCCAGCATCAACTATTGGATACCCAGTAAGTCCTTTTTTCCATTTATCAAACAAGATTTCATTCTCAATCCATGGAAAATTATCGAACTTTTTTTGTAAATTTTCTCTAGGTAATTCAGGAAAATGAAATAATAAATTATATGAAAACTCTCTCCAACCTAATTCACTTAAAAAGTGGTCTAAATCTTTTTCAATTCCAGGTAAATCTTTTTTAAGTTTTGCTCTGTGCCATACTTGATTGGGGGAAATCTCACCAAAATGCATATGAGCTGACAGTTGTGATACATTTTTCTTCGATGGAAAATTTCTACCCTCTTTATATCCTAAAAGTCCGTCGCTTAAAAAACTCTCAAGCTTCTTATGTGCTCCTTTCTCTCCAGGCTCCCAAAGCTTTTCCATTTCTTTGTACCACTTAATTCTTGGTAATAAATTTAAATCATCTAATTGTAGGATATTCTCTTTATCCTCAAACAATGTATTTAGATTAGGGGCAGACAATGGCTTTCTTGGTGCTTCGGACATTAAGCAGCCCTTTCTATAGTAGGGAGTGAATACCTTATATGGTGTATTGTCAGATTTTAGAATCTCCCAAGGTTCCCACAATAAGGCTGAGTTAAAGGTTTCTACAATTATATCTTTTTCAATAAATTTAGATTTTATTTTCTTATCTCTTTCTATTCTCCAGGGTTCGTAACATCTATTCCAGAAGATTCCTTTAATATTAAATCTAGAAGATAAAGATTCTAAGATTTCTAAGGGGTCTCCTTTATGAAGGGATAATTTATTATCTAGATTTTTATTTAATTCTCTTAATGAGTTATGAAGCCACCAACGACTTGCAGCACCCATGGCAAAATCGTTGGAATTTGTATCATCTAAAATATAGATGGGAAGAACTTTGTCAGACTTTAATGACTTTGATAAACCAGGATTATCAACAATACGAAGGTCTTGTCTAAACCAAAAAATTATAATATCTTCGTTAGTATCCATCTAATAAAACTATAACTAATAATGCTGCTTATTAATAAAAGTAAAATTGAAATTTTATTTTAGTATTAATTGGCTAAAATATTTGTATGCCCGAACCAATATATTGGAAAAAAGCACAAAAATACTTGTCTATTAAGGACAAGAAGCTTTCTAAAATTATTTCACAATATAAAGGGCATCTTAAAACAAGAAATAATCCTTTTTATTCATTGTGTAAAGCTATAGTTGGTCAGCAAATATCGGTTCAATCAGCAGATTCCGTTTGGAAAAGGTTTAGTAATAAGTGCAAAAGGGTCTCCCCTAAGAATGTTGAATCTTTAACCGTTCAAGAAATTAGAGATTGTGGTATAACAAGACAAAAGACTGAATATATAAAACTACTTTCTGCTAACTTTATAAATAAAAATTTCAAAGCTTCAGAATTAAAAAATTTAAATGATGAAGAGGCTATTTCCTATTTATGTAAGAATAAAGGTATAGGCAAATGGACTGCTGAAATGTTCTTAATATTTAACCAAAATAGACAAAACTTATTTCCCATACAAGACATAGGGCTACTAAAAGGAATATCGCGGACCTATGCAACCCCTTATCCTCCATCACAAAAGGACTTGGATAAATTCAGGAAAAAATGGAGTCCATTTTGCACTGTAGCAACATGGTATATGTGGAGAAGTGTTGACCCTGTGGTAGTTGAATACTAAAAAAATTACTATTTGTCTCAATCAATAACTTTTATTGTTATAACTTTATTGTCTATATTCCAGTATTGATAAGCTAATTGTACATTAAGGAGAACTAAACTAATTCCTATAACAGCTAATAACACTTTATAAACTTTATCCATAACTAAAGACTCCATTAACTTATTTTAAATTTAACTAATTTTTAAAAAAATATACTTTAGATATATCTGAGGAATAAAATAATTAAAATCATTAGAATCCAGAGAAGATAAAACCAATACTTCCTGATCAAATTCATAATTCTAATATACTGACAAAATTTAAATTAATAAGTTGAAGTTTTTTTAGGTAATTTGATTGTACTTTTTTTTGACCTACATTGGTTACTACAATATATGACCTTATCCCATACTTCCTTCCATTTCTTCCTGTTTTCAAATTCTCTATTACAAACGGGACAGATTTTAAAAACTTTATTCATAGTTTAAATATACTAAGTTTTATAGACTTGAGTGGGTTCCATCACATAATCCATTATTAGATGAGTTCTTACAACCACAGAAATAAACTTTCTTGCTTTCTTTAGCTTCGAACTTTAGTGGGCTAAAACCTGTACCTTTATGAGAGCCATTACAGAAAGGTTGGTTTTCACTGAGACCACAAGTGCAATAAAAATAAGTTTTACCACTCTCAACTTCTACTGGAAAAGGAGACTTTTGAACAATTTTTGCTTTCATATGGTAAAGGTAACTATATTTAAAAAAAAGTCAATGTTTTAGGGTGCTTATGTGGATATCATAGATCTATAATTATTAAAAAGCTGACTACCGAACTTATTGGTAAATATATTATGGTCCAATTGTATTTTGTTTAATAAATTTATCAGCTTCAAATAAAATCATTTTTTTTCTTTTATCTTGCATTTTATCAAAAACTCTAACCATCATTGATAATCTTGCATTCTTTAAAAAGAATTCTCTATTTTTATTAATAAATCTCCAATAAAGACCATCCATAGTATTGCACCATTCACCCTTTTTAAAGTCCATCATCTTCAATAAATAACTTGAGCCACAGATGTATGGTTTAGTCGAAAAAATTCCACCATCACTAAACAAGCCCATACCGTAAACGTTAGGAGCCATGACCCAATCTGAGGAGTCTACAAACATTTCCATAAACCATTTATATACATAGACTGGTTTAACTTCACAAAGATTCATTATATTCGATAAAATCATTAGTCTTTCAATGTGATGCGACCAACCATAATTTATTGAGTTTTTAATAGCATAATCGAGGGGCAACAAACCAGTTGTTCCTTCGTACCAGGAGTTATTCATTTTTCTTTCATGTTTGAAGAAATTGCTGCTTTCCATTTCATTTGAATAATTTTGATAGATCCCACGCATAAACTCTCTCCAACCAACTATCTGACGAACATAGCCCTCAAGTGAATTCATTCTTATTTCATTTTTTTTATTAAAATCTAGAACTTGATTAATAATAAGATCGGGGGTTATTAGACCCAAATTAATATACGGACTTAGTGCACTATGAAACAAAATATTGTCTCTTTGATCAACAGCATCTTCATAGTCACCAAACAGATTTAGTTTTTCTTTTATAAAAAACTTTAAAAGTTTAACAACATCATCATAATCTGTTGCAAGCCAGAATTTATCTGTACTTCCAGGATGATTTTTGAATAATTTTTCAATTATTGGCTTCAATTTTATTGTGTGATTAGTTTCATGAATTTTTGGGAGTTGTGGAATTGAAATATCTTTAGGTAATTTTTTTCTATTTTCTGCGTCAAAGCTCCATTTTCCACCAACTGGTTTACCATCAACATTCATTAAGAATCCAGACTTTTTTCTAGTTTCTTTATAGAATGTTGACATTAAAGGTTTCTTGGTTTTATCTAAGTAGTCTTTAAAGTCATTCCGTGAGTTTAAAAACATTGGTGTTTGAATTATATTCCAATGTATTTTTTCTCTTGATAAGAATTGAGAGATTTTTTTTTCAAAAGGTTTATCTTCAACTTCAAAGCTAGTAATTTGGGTTATTTTTTTTTTAATTATTATTTTTTTTAATTTTTTAAAATAATCATCCTTAAAGTCTATATCTTCGATTTTTATATAATTTAAATCATACTTATTCTTTTTAAGTCTATCAGAATAAGAACGCATAGAAGATAATAATAGTAATATTTTTTGCTTATGGTGCTTTTCATAAGTACAAAGATTATAGTCTTCTGCCATAAAGAACTGATGGTCTTTTTTGAAAATATTCAAAAATTTTAAAGGAAATAGTTGATTGCCAAGTATAAAAAATAGTTTCATAATAGATTTAAAGTTTTCGTAAAATAATTATATCAAAGAATGTTAAGTATATGGACAGGTGGATTATTCAATAATTGTTCCAACAAATTCTCCGTTTTCCCATATACCCTCAAGTTTATCTCTACCATCTCCAAAGGTCATGGTTCCTTTCCCATGTCCTACTCCATCCTTGTATTCTCCAACATACTTGTCCCCATTGTTAAATACTTCAGTTCCTATCCCAACTGGTAATCCGTTTTCGAATGTTCCCTTGTAATATGCTCCATCGGGATATTTCATAATTCCTTTACCGTGTCTTGCTCCGTTTTTAAAGTCTCCGTCATATATGTCCCCATTTCTATAATTTTCAAGACCTGCCCCGTTAGGTAGTCCATCCTTAAATATTCCAATATGTATTTTTCCATCCATGAAAGTATATTTTCCCCAACCAGTCATTTTATCGTTTTCCCATTTACCTGAATATTTCGCACCATTTCCCCAAACCATATCTCCATTTCCGTGAAATTGTCCATCTTGATTTAGTTCTCCGTTATAAACAGACCCGTCATCAAACTCTATGGTTTCTTTACTCATATCTATTCCCATTTCATAGTCCTTGGTGTCGGAAATATTTTACCCTATTATTCCCCTTTGTTCATAGGTGTTTTGGAGTGGTTTTTTTCGAGTTTTGAAAAACTGAATACTTTATACAAACTTTATACAAAAAATTTTCTAGTAAAGATTAATTAACTAAAATTTAAATTTATTTTTTTGCGTCACCCTCAACCGGTATGACAAAATTGGGTGTATAAGTTCTATGTTTATCTGTAATGGCATCTGTTATACCTAAATCAAAAAAGAAAACACTTCCGAGGAATTTAGCAGATTCCATTTCACTTTTTATATTACCAAATGCTTTTTTGCCATCTTCAGTTTCACAGTCCCATACGAGCGAGTCATCAGATCTTCTTATATTATGGGTGCCTGGTATCTCTAAATCTAAACTGATTCTTTTATTACTTACTTTACATCTACCGGAACTTCCATCACTAAAAGTGAATGTAACAGGTACGGTAGCATCATTTACAATTGTTGCACAAGATGAAAGAAAAAATACTGATAATAAAAGTAAAGTAATTTGTTTCATATAAAACTATAACACGTACATTCTAAACATCTAAAAGGAATCTTTAATTATGGGCATACGATGTCCATATAAGTGCCCTAAAACATTGGAAGGTTATATTAGATAGTGTTTATAGGGTGTTTAAGAGATTGTCGGAGTGTCTTGACCATTACTTCTTTACTCCCACTCTATAGTGCTAGGTGGCTTGTTAGAAATATCAAAGACAACTTTATTTATCCCTTTTACATTGTTAATAAT
>MDSW01101691.1_pt1 | contig 39626 bp, 20 predicted proteins | sample 811171 | NCBI WGS metagenome assembly MDSW01 (sample SAMN05326641, study PRJNA326480) | marine metagenome | isolation source: seawater | place: Atlantic Ocean: North West | collected 2012 | reverse complement strand
ACGTATGCAGTGGCAACTGTCCAGTCGCCCCTCCAATTAAACTTAAGTCTGCCTAATCTGAAATCTGCCATGTTTATGCTGCCTTATTATTTGGGTCCTTCGGTGGTGTAATCATAATTTTCATTGAAACGAATTACAAAGTATCCGTCATCATCAATAAAATAGCTAATCTTGCGACTATCAAATCTATACTGTTGGTATTTATCTTGTGGATGATTCTTATATGACTTGGATTCGGTAGTTTCTTCTACGTAGTCATACACACCTGTAGCAATATCTAGGTATGGGGTTCCGTCTAAACGGTAGAAATCTCCAATTTCATCATCAATAGATCTAATTCTGGTGTAACGCAGCATTCCATCGTCATCTCTTTCAAGAGCATGGATAGTAAAGTCGTTACCGAGGGTATAGCTATTGGTAGAAAAGGACTGTCCCGTTCCCCCTGCTTGTTGATAGCTATCGCTAATAAACATTGTCATACAATTACCCTCCAGTAGTTACCGTCCCAAATTAGTTGCACTCTCGCTCCTTTCAAGTCGAATACTAAAGGACTGGAAATAACTCCAAAAGTGTTTTGAAATTCTCTTCCAATTGGATCGATTATTGTTACATTATTTGTATCCCACGTAAAATTAATATCAATGAACTCCATAGTGTCCCCTGCTTTGGGAACCAACTGATTATTATATAGTGGCAGAGTCAGTGTGAGTGGTCCACCCGACGAGTCAACGAGATAACGAAGACTTGTGCCAAGTGTGACACTTTGATTTAGATACTCCCACCGAGCACGAAAAACGTCAAATCCACCATTCGTTTGTCCATCATGGACAACCGCCATATTCTTATCAGTATCAATAGTCAACTCACCCTGCGCTCCCGCGAAGTGAGCATGTTCAGCAGTAGTACCTCTTCTAAACTGTACCTGGGTAGTCATTAAAATTAATTTAGGATACCAATGTTATTTATACTATTAAATAATCCATCCATAGGTACGTGGTGGAGCAACATCAATCTTGACAGTTGCTGCGCTGCCAGCGATGTAGATATGAACATCTGCTCTGTGCTGGAGTAGTGGGAAGTATCTGGTGCGAACATCGACCTTGATAGATCCAGTACCAAAGATACGGAGAGAAATACCGATAATGGTGTCGCCGTGTACTTTGAGTTGACCAGATCCCTCGTAACCGAAGGAGCGAAGAACCTTTGCCTCGCCAGAAGTTGCAATCTCTGTGCCCTCTTCTGGTGGGTTGGCAGTTGTGCTTTCTGTTGCTGTGCCAGATAGTTGAACTTCTGCCTGACCAGAGTAAGGTGCTCTGGCGAATGCAACTGCTGCTTCGCCAGTAACTTCGATCTCTCCATCGCCAACATGTACCTTGGTAATGGCAGGTTTGACTTGACCGAGGAAGTCGAAGATTGCGACGTTCTCGTAAGTAATTGTTCTGGACTCTGCTGCACCACCGAATGCATATAGATCTCCAGAACCAGTGAATACTCTGGATCTTGGTGTCGCTGCAACACCACTGATGTTGACATCTGCGAGGAGACTTGGTACAAAAGCGACTCTTTCTGCAGCACCGCCGATAGAGAAGATAGAACCAGATCCAGCATATACATTGGTGATTCTCTCGATTGCTTCGCCAGATAGATCGAAGAGAACTTGTTCTCCGACGTAATCGTAAGTGAAGCTTTCTGCACCCTTGACAAAGCTGAATAGACTTCCATCGCCAACATGGGAGAGAGTAATAACAATATTTGCTTCGCCGTTGATCGCGTACAGACCATCTGCTGGTGGAACAACGGTTCTGGATTCTGCTGCACCGTTGATTGCAAAGAGAGAACCAGTTCCAGAGTAAGCGCGAGTGGAACGTAGGGTTGCAATACCAGATGCAGAGAATAGTAGATCCTTCTCCAGTGGATTGAAGGTGACTGCTTCTGCTGCACCAGAGAATGTACCAATTCTGATGTCTCCAATGTAGGAGAGAGTAATGACAATGCGACCAGCACCAGATAGAGTTGCTGTTCCAGAACCAACGTGTATCTTGGTGGTTGTTCCGTTGTTGTCGTCTGCGAAGAGTCTTGCGTTGGCAAGTTTGACTTCCGATACAGAAGTTCTGTATGCTGCTCTGCCTCCGATGGAGAACAGCATATCCTTTTCGAGAGGATTGAAGGTAACAGACTCTGCTGCACCAGAGAATGTTCCGATGTTGACCTGAACAACCTCGTCTCTTGCGACACGCTCGACTGCAACACCACTGACGGGAATGACACCTTCGGCATTCCAGTTGGGGATGAATCTGATGTCTGCTGCTTCTGGATAAACCTTGATTTGACCAGAACCAACCCAAGTGCGGGAGTATCTGGTTTCAGCGATGCCAGTAACATCGAAGAGCAGATCTCTTTCCAGAGGATTGAAGGTGACTGCCTCGGCAGCACCAGAAAGAGTTGCAATGTTACCTTCGCCAACAAAGTCTCTTGCTCTGGTGGTAGCAGCAACACCACTAATCTTGGATAGAGTCTGTGGTTGCTCTGCAAACGTGAGAAGTGCGCGACCTGCAGATCCTCTGAACTTGAAGAGGGAACCAAAGAATATCTCTCTGAATGTTGCTCTCTCTTCTGCGAGACCAGTAACATTGAGGTGTGCTGTGAACTCTGGAAGTTTTCTGGTAACAGATTCGGAGGTGAATCCGTTGGAGAAGATAGCACCAGTTCCAACATATACTTCGGTGTTCTTCTCGATTGCAACACCGCTGATAGCAACACGAACGGTTGGTTGCTCTGCAAATGTGCGAAGAGGAATGACAACCTCTCCAGAAAGGAGAAGATGTGCAGTTTCTTCTGGTGGATTGAATGCAACACGCTCGACTGCCTCTCCACGGAAGAGAATGTCTGCTTCTCTGGTTGGAGGAATCTTGAATGTGACAGACTCGGAAGTAAATCCTCCAGAGAATAGAGTACCGAATCCACCGTATACATCGACGTGAACGTATTCTGCAAGACCACCGACAAAGATGTCTCCGAGTGGTTGCTCTGCAAATGTGCGAATTTCTGGAGCGGTGGTTCCAGAGAGTTTGATCTCTGTTCCTTCGATTGCGGGTGCTGCAGCAAATACTTCTGTAGCAATGCCGCCCATGGAGAACAGAAGCTGTCTCTCCAGAGGATTGAATGTTGCAGATTCTGCTGCACCCGATAGGGTTGCGATAGTACCAGAACCAATCCAGTTGGGAACAAATCTCTCTCCAGCGTTGCCGCTGATCGTAGCAGTGCCAAATGGTTGCTCTGCAAACGTGAGAATTTCTGGTTCTGTTGTGCCAGATACAGAGAGAAGAGCGAATCCAGATTCGGCAACAGTTGCCTTGACTGTACCACGACCAGTAAAGTCGAACAGGGTGAACAGATCGTCTGGACTTGCTGTTCTGGATTCTGCTGCGCCAGATAGTACAGATAGAGTACCAGAACCATTGAAGTTCGGGATGAATCTCTCGCCAGCGTTGCCGCTGATTTTGAGAAGATTTCTCTTCTCTTCTGCAACAGCGACTGCTTCGCCTGCACCAGATAGTGCAAACAGAGAACCAGAACCAAGATGTGCTGCAGATGTCCTCTCTGCTGCTGTTCCAACAAAGTCGAATAGACCGAAGAGATCGTCTGGACTTGCTGTGATTGCCTCGGCAGCGCCAGACAGAGTGGAGATAAATCCAGTTCCAGTGTAGGATGGCGTGTACTTGACAGTAGCAACACCACGTAGGACGATTGTATTCTCTTGGAATCCTGCGAATGCAACTGCACTGCTGGATGCACCATCCAATCTGATAGTACCGCCGCCATTGAAGTTGGGGATTCTTCTGGTTGCAGCGAATCCAACAAACTCGAATAGACCGTCCTTGACTTCGCTGAATGTTGCAGTTTCTGCAGCGCCGCCAGTGCTGAATAGAACACCTTCGCCCTGGTGCTTGTTGGGAAGTTTGACGAATACCTTGCCGCCAATCTTGACGGTTGGTTTTTCGTTGACTGCGATGTGACGCAGACTAATGCCAATAACAACTTCAGATTCAAAGTGACGGAATAGAACACCGAATGGATATCTAGATGCACCAAGTTCAGGATCAATGATGAACTGATAATCTTCAGTAGCATCTGGGGTATTGATGTTGGGAAGACCACCAACATTTTCTTGTTCTAGGAATCCATAATCGAAGTAGTCGCCACCAGTTCCCTCGACAAGATCGACGAGTTTATCATTTCTGTAGTCTTGAATGACCTTGGTTGCATGGTCAGCAATGACCCAAGAATCAATGACTGGCGAAGCAACAGAACCATAGCTGATTCTGTTGAGTAGATCAATAGAACTGGAGTTGTAATGATATGTTCTACGCTCATCGAGATTGTTGAAGCTGAAGAGATCTCCACGCGCAGGAGGATTGACTGCAACTCTCTCGACTGCTGTACCAGAAAGGACTGCCGTACCAGATCCATTCCAGTTGGGAACGTATGCAACATTTGCTTCGCCTGTAATTGTAAATACAGGATCTTGACGTGGATAGTCGAATGCAAATGCTTCCTCCCCACCGTTGATAGCAAATAGTTCTCCTTTGCCTTCGTATGCAAAGCTTCTGGTATCTGTCGTGCTGACAGGTAGGGGAACAATACCAGAACCCTTGTATGCTTTGGTGAAGGTGTCTGTTGCAGCACCTGTAAAGTCGATGGGCACAAAGGCAATCCATCTGGGCAGCACTCTGACGATGGTGCTGACGTTGATAGTAATGTCTCCAGAACCAACGTAGACAGGTCTGAAGTTGACATCGGCAGCACCACTGATTTGTGGACCACCCATTGCATATCTGGTGACTGTCTCGGTGATACCTTCGTAATCATCCGTGATGGATGGATAGAAGTCACTGACAGATCCATAATCGAAGTAAGAACCAGAGGTAGAACCTGTGGTTACAAGATCAATAATTCTCTGGTCCTTACGACTTTCAATCGTATCATTAGCGATAGATTGGATCGTAATGGAGTCGATTGGATTGGCACCAACCGAACCATAATCCAGAGGAGTGAATATAGTGTCGGAAGTATGACTGTAGTGATACGTTCTTCTCTCGACAAGGTTGCCCATGTCGAAGAGGACACCAGATCCAACCTCGCTGAATGTAGTTCTCTCGACGTGCCCGACATCGATGGTGGCAACACCAGAACCATTGAAGTTCGGTACGAATGCAATTCTCGTGTCGCCAGTAACATCGAAGAGGACAAATCCACGATATGGTGCTTTCTCGTATGCAATAGAAGCTTCGCCAGATGTGGAGAAGGTTCCTTGACCTTCGTAACCAAAGGTTCTTCTTTCTTCTGCCTTCTCGAAGTTGAATAGATTGCCGTCGCCAATGAAGCGTTTGACGACTGCATCTTGAGCCTCGCCTTTGACCTCGATGTTGACATTGGCAATCCATCTGGGTTTCGTTCTACCACGACCCTCGATGAATGCAAACAGGTCACCTTTACCAACGTAGGAGAACTCTCTCCTGACTCCTGCAGTACCATGTACCAACAGATCGCCCATTGCGTAGCGAGAAATGGATTCCATGATGGAACCATAGTCTTCGCGAACAGTCTCTGGAGCGTCCTCGCCGTCGATAAGAATTGGACCATAATCCAGATAAGATCCAGAAGTAGTACCACCTACTACCAGGTCAATAATTCTGTCGTCCTTACGACTTTCAATGGTCTCATTAGCAATAGATTGAATCGTAATAGATTCAATTGGTTGATCAGCAACAGATCCGTAGTTGCGATACTGGAAGATATCATTAGATGTGCTGCTGTAATGATATGTGATTTTCTCGACAGCAGTCTCGAAGTTGAATAGAGTTCCAGATCCTTTGTAATGATCTGTCTGTCTCTCGACCGCTGCGCCTTCTGCCTTGACTGTACCTTCTGCAATCCAGTTGGGAGCAAAGGCAACGTTTGCAGCACCTTGTAGTGGCAGGATAGCGGTGTCTTCTGGTGGGTTGAACCCGACTGCCTCGGCAGCGCCAGAGAAGGCGTAGAGGGCACCAGAACCTCTATATGCATACGCTCTGCTGTCGTCTGCATTGTTGATGCTGAATAGAGAACCAGAACCAATGTGCAGCAAGCTGAAGTTGGTCTTCGCAGCACCAAAGATTCCGATGTTGACATAAGCAATCCATCTGGGTTTCGTTCTGCCACGACCACTGACAAAAGCGAATAGAGATCCAGAACCAACAAAGTTGGGAGTAAATATTTGCTTGGCAGTACCACTGATTGGGAACAGACCGAATGGATAATCTGTCTGGTTCGTGAGAATGTGACCCCAATCGAGTCCAACAGTAGATGGGGTCTGCTCACCGTCAGTGAGAATACTACCAAAGTCTAGGAATGCACCAGAAGTAGATCCAGATACAACTAGATCAATAATTCTTTCGTTTGCACGACTCTGGATTGTCTCATTAGCAATCGACTGAATCGTGATGGATTCGATTGGCGACTCGGCAACCGATCCAAAGTTCTCATAGGTAAAGTAATCGATGCTGGAATTGTTGTAATCCCAGACGACTCTTTCTTCTGTGGAAGAGAATCCAAATAGAGTTCCTTCACCGACATAATCATATGTCTGTTTGAAGGTAGTAGTGCTGAAGTTAAACAGGACACCAGAACCAACCCAGTTAGGTCTGAAGCTGACACTAGCGTCACCAACAACATTGAATAGACTATTGCGTTGATCACCAACTCCACCGACAACAACTTCGCTGCCATATGATAGTGATATGAATCCGTAGTGATCAAATTCATATGTACCAGACCATGTTAACTGGTAAATTCTAATCGTCTGATAAGGTTTTCTTGCAACTACTGGGACAGTAACTGTCTTATCGCCAGGAGTCGTGTAAGTAGTTTCTGTATTGTCTAGTAATTTTCTAGATGCATCAGCAACAGAGAGACCTGTATATAGGAATCTCATCCATAGGTCTTCACCATTATCTGGAGTCTCACCGCCATTAGACCCGTTACCCATGACGAGTCTAAAGGTGATCTCCTCAACATCAGTGAGATCTAGATCATATTCAACTTTTCTGAATGTGCTACTAGAACCTCCAGGATCGGTGGCTGTGCCAAATCTGACGTGTGGACCTACAGCAAATCCATTAGTAGCAGTGGTGCCAGCTCCACTGGTAGAATAGAATACAGATCCTTCATATACCGCACCGTAACCGCTAGACAGATCCGCAGCAGTTAACGTAGTAAGTGAACCTTGTTTGACCGTATAATCAGGATCCTCTGGGAATACCTTGGTGACAGCCTCTCCAGCAAAGCTACCGCTGAACAGGGTGCCGAATGCATTCCAGTTAGGAGCATAAGCAACTTTAGTGTCACTACGGAGGGGTAGTAGTCCCTCCGTAGCAATCGCAGGTACATAATGAGTGTTGGCAGAACCGTATGGTCGCAGCGTACCAGAACCAATCCAAGGAGCATCCAGTCGATACCTGGTGCCACCGTCCATCTCCCAGACGGTTCCTGTACCAACCCAGGTCTTGATAACAGACCAGGTGGTAAGCGAGTGGAAATGGGTACGACCCATTGCCTGAATATTTGATGTGACTGTGATTTCGCCCCAGTCATCCGTGGCGTATGCTTCTACTTCTGTGATAGATCCATAATCAACTTGGTTCAGGGGACCGCCCGACTCTACCAAGTCAACTATTTGATCATCTTTGTAATCTTCAATTACTTTACTTGCGTGGTCTGCAATTACCCAATATGCACGACCCAGCGCACCAAAATCTAGATATAAAAACTGCTCCTCAATCGCTGATGTATAGCTGTAAGAAATTAACCCCAGTGCCTTCACAGCAACAAACTGGGGCATTCTTCCAGTACCAGCGTAGGAGAATACCATAGACTACAGCCAAGTTAAAAAAATAGGGGGATCGCCAGTGAAGCAATCCCCCCATAATGTAAAACTCAATTTCAGAAGATCAGTCGAGGCTGACGTTCAGGGTGACTTTGATTTGGTCACCAGCGTTTTGAATCGCGTATGGACCATTCGTGAATCTTTCAGCGAAGAAGATTGCGCTGTAAAGTGTCAAATCGCCAGTACCATTTAGTGCCTTGGTTGTAGTAAAGGTGTTAGCATCGAGTACATCGAATACGGTGTAGGTGCCAGGAGTTGTGGTGCTGTTACCAGTACCCTGGTCGATGTAGACTGCATCGCCTTTGACAAGACCGTGTGCAGTTGCGGTTACCTTACTGAAGTCAAACTCAACCTCGTCATTGTTGTTAGAAGGCTGAATGTTGTCGATCAGTACGTTGTTCAGGTAGACAGTAACTTGTCCTAGCAGTTCAGAACCAGCATCGTCATAAGTGACGTGATCGATACCAGTGATGATGGTATTAGCATCGATGCCGTTAGGAGCACCACCGATAACACCAGCAGTACCAGTCTGGGAAACTGCCATGCCTACGGTTAGATCTTCACCGACTTCTGCTTGGAATACACCGTTGCCAGATACAGCACCAGCGTTTGCTTTGTCTAGATAAACAGTGGTTCCTGCAATACCAGCAATTCTTGCACCAGCAGCAACGCCAGTACCAGTTAGTCTCTGACCAACTGCAAGACCCGAAGTAGCACCAACAGTTACCTCAAATTCACCAGAAGTACCAGTGATGGTAGTGGTGTTAGCAACAGCAGCAAGAACGATATAGTCGTTACCGATAGTACCACGAACACCAGTCTTGCTGATAGTGGTTCCAGCGGACGCGGATGCTGCATCTGCTACACCATGAATAGTGGTAGGCATGTTGTTGGCACGAACAAGCATGTAACCATAAACGTCACCAGCAGCACCAGTGAAGGTGAAGGTTTGCTCTGGATAAGAAGCGGTTGTTCTACCAGCACCAAAGTCTAGGTTTTGGTTGGAGAATGTACCAGTGTTCTTGACGCTTAAGAGGAGAGTTAGACCGTCGATGTCAACGACATATGCACCAGTACCAACGTCACCGCCAGTTACATAGTCGCCTTTTTTGATACCAGTGTTAGCAGCAACAGTGATGGTATATTCGTCTTGAGTACCACTACCTTGTACAGCAGAAACTGCAGCAGTTTGTAGGGTTTCAATCGTCCAACGGTTGCCGTTCAACAGAATACCATACTGGTTAGCATAGTTCTGATCAGTTCTGTTGTTTTCAATTTGGTGATAACCAGTTACAGGTGCAGAACCATAACCCAACGTATTGTTGTTGGTGTAAGGCTCATAATATCTGGTTTGGGAAGGCGTATCACTTTCAGCAGGATACGTATTGGTGGTGAACAACTTAAGAATTAGGTTCCTGGGAATCTCCTGATTATAATTCAGCAGATTACGCAGAGAATCAATTTCACCGTTGTCGGTTACTAGCAGTGCCATGTAAACTCTCCGTGTTTATCTCTCGGTGTAAATTTATTTATATCGTTACTATTTATAGTTTCAGTTTTAATGAGACCATGCATCGTGAAATATTGATCGAATAATTCACCTTAAACTGAAAAATGTCTCCTGCGTTCACTGTAGTGTTCCAGGTGGACAGACTGTCGTCTTTGTTTTTTCTGGCCGTGAAGTTATTTATGGATCCCAATGTAGGACGTTCAGTACCACATATAGATTGGAAGTTGGGGAAATCGTCAAAACTACACTTCTCGATGTCAATTTCAATGTTGCCTTCACTATCAGCAAGGATAGTCCAAGACTCAATGATACCAGTAACGTCAACAGTCATAGTTCCTTTTGGACCATTGCCCATAGGAAAAGAACCACTGTCTATAACATAGTTAAGTGTTCTAGTTAAGTCTGCGGTGGTAGCATACGCCACTCCGAAGAATTGAACACCCGCATTTGGTGGTGTATTAAAAACAATCTGATCGTTGGAAACAACATAATCAACTCCAGGTGACAACACAGTATCGCCAATAGAAATTAATAATTGCTCCTCATTCAATGGAGTGTACGGTTCTCCATTAACAATGATGTTGAATGTATCTTGTGTTCCATCAAATTGTGATGCCAGTGATTCAATCAGAAGATTTGAATACTGTACTGACTTTGACGGAATCTGGTAGTTTACGTCAAGTTTATGTTGCGCTGGTAACTGCTTACCAACACGATATGCATTATTACCAACCCTGACGTTATACTGTGCCATCAGGAAACTCCAGGACTTACTTCTGCATTCCCCATAATTACTCTAGTTTTATATCCATTAGGATCTGTAAGGACAATATCGTAAACATATCTCCTACGATCTAACGCCAGGGTTTCTGTGTCTGTTAGTGTCAGAGCAATTTCCCCTGTAGTTCTGTTAACAAAATCTAGAGTAAATGGAACTGAAGTTGTTGCAGAATAACTCTTCTTCATCGCTGCAGCACCAGTATACCCCGACATGTTTAGTGGGGTTCCGTCTTTATTAGTGATGAAAAAGGTGACGGCAAAGTCTGCTCCTTTATCAATCAGTATGTTGACTGGTATCGCTGCCATCGGTATCCTTTTCTAGTAGGTTAAGTGCTTCCAAACCGCCTTCTAGTTTAGTGCGATATTCACGCAACTTGGCAAGTTCTTCTTCACCTCTTCTGATCTTCAGATCATAGTCTGCAAACTGCTTTTCAAATTCAGCTCGCAACTGTGCATTATCCATATTGAGTATAACAAGTATCTATATTTAGACGATCAATTCTGGGTAGGTTGCGGATGTTCTTCCAATGGAATTAGATGTTCTGGGGTATGTTGCTCCCTGAACTGGTCTTCTACCTTTAAGTTTTAATTTATGACCAGAGAAGTCTGGTTCGTCAAAAAATGCTCGTAGTCCAGGTGTTCCTGCTGCCTCTGTGTATTTGTAACCACCATTTCCACTGCCATTTGTAATGGAGCAGTTTCCAAAAGAAATTGCATTGGATAGGGATGCGCCACCAGCACTAGGAACATTAGTCCAAGAAAAACTGGTTCCTCCCGAAGGGATGCCACGTACTACATTCTTTGCTGCCCTGACCAATAATTGCTTGGTTGCATTTGGTGATGGCCAAGTTCCATTATAGTATTGATACTTCTCCATCAGGCAAGCAATTTTTCCTACAACAGTTGGTGTTGCACAACTTGTTCCAGAAAACATACCCCACTTGTAGGATCCATATGTTGAAGTTTGATATGCACTGTAAGTGTTCGCTCCAAGTCCTGTAATAGTAATACCAGGTCCACGGTTTGAATATCCGTCCCAACCAGGCATTGCTTCCGAGTTGTATCCTGCTGCTACATCAATATTGTTATTGGTTCCATGTGGACCATATGCTATATGAGGATACCAAGTGGTGACGCTAGAAGTAGAAGCACTATTGTCACTCCCATAAGAAATGAATGTAATATCATATGGCGTTGGTTCATCTACAGTGATGTACACATCTTGAGAATCGTCTCTCTTCGTGTATGTTCCGCCATTATTACCAGCGGCATTAACACAGATGATACCACTATTCCAAGCAGTTTCTAGTGCGGTGTGTAAAGAACTATATGTAAACTGGTTAGGCATCACGACACACCATCTGGTGCCGTTAGTTTCATCGTAGACTTTAAATGGGATAATGTTTGCTCTCACGAAATCTGATAGATCAGATCCCCAAGAACCACCAGCAGGTCTATTGACAGTTCCATTTGGAGTGACAATACTGTCAACATAATCTACTGGAATTGCACGTTGCCTGTCTTGCAGATATTGATATTCTGCAATCATGATAGTGGGGTTTTTCTCTCCAGTTTCTGGATTATTTGGTTTGGCATTATGCCAATCAATCAATGCCTGAATACACTCTGTTGGACTGTCACCAGTAACTAGGTACATTGCATAAAGATTTGCTTTCTTTGCAAATCCACAAATAGTACCGCCAGAAACACTCAATACACCAATGCCGTGATTAGTCAATCCACTGTTGCCACCATCTTGAGATGTTACTTGGTTGTTGGCAGCTGCTTCTAGATCTGGCCAATCCATTGGAATGAATCTAGATGCCGTTCTTAAAGTCCAGATTACATCTCCAGAATCACTGGCATTATTTTGAACACTGCCATCACTTACGGCAGCGCCACCATCAGCAAAACGAATTTCAAATGGGTGACCAGAAGCAGTTACGCTAAATGTTACAGTATCTCCTTCTTGGAATACTAGTGGAGGATTGCTTCCATTGACAGTTCCATTTCTATCAGATCCACTCAATGTGTAGATTCCACTTCCGCCAAAACTTACAGCAATATTATAGTTTTCTCTAGTACCATCAGCATCATTAATTGTGATGGTATTCTTCATGTTGGAGTGTATGGTACACTGATACCAGTAAGGATGTACACTCCCGTGAGAGTCATCTTCACTTTCTAACTTTTGGAAGTCTGGGTGTAGATCATGTAAACCTTGGTGAGTAGACCAGTCTCCACCACTACCAGATTCTAATGTGACGATATCGACGTTCTTTCCAGTCCATCTAGAAGTATAAGTGCCATCAACAAAGTATGCGTCGTCACCATTAGTGCTACCAACTTCTCTACCAATTTTTTGAATTTCTCCACCAGGATCTGTAGCAACGATATGTTCTGTGTCCAAGTAAAACTGGAGACCCGAATTATCTTCTCCTAGTCCAGATGCTGCTCTATAAGATGAACTTGTGGAAGAAGTAAATCTTTTTGTCATGCTCTCCTTATCTGGGAGAGTACATGGAAATGATTGTGGAACTTCCATTGCAGAAACAACTCTTGGATCTGCTTTTAGAGTCTCTATGAAATCTCCCTCAACGAGCATAACAAGTAAGGTAGGCATAGATGGAAGCATATTCCACCACTCTGCTTTATTCTCGTCAAAACTATCTACAAATGCTTGCTTGTCAGTTCCTTCGACAAGGATAACATCTACTAATACTGCTGAACCGCCTAGTTCCATTTTATGCCTCTAGTTGGAGTACAGTCATCTCGACAGTGATGGATTGTTGTCCTCCAGACTTATTCATAACTGCTAGATAAACGTTTGTTGATGGTGTAGCATCATCGTTAAATCCAATCAAAGCAGGAGTGAAGAGAACATCTTCATTGGTTCCTGTTGTAATAGCTTCTGCAATTACGCCAGAACCAGGGGTGGGATCTTCAGAAATAGTTCTAGATGCATCTGCTGTTCTTGCTGCAGATGTAGGATAAATTCTTACCCATGCTGGGTGAGATACATTTAACTTCAGTAGTGCATATGACTTATATGCTGTAATAACAATACTCTCATCAACATCATTAGCATGAGTAGCACTAGTGGAGTTGTTAAAATCTTGTCTTGTCCCAAGACTGGTGCCACCACCACCGCCTCCACCACCGCCGCCAGCGGAACTGATTACTCCATTAGTAATAGTGACAGTAGATCCGTCTACTTTTACACCGCCCAATACAGTTGTGCTTGCGGTTGGTAGTTGGTATGAATCGAGGGTTCCGCCACTAGACTTCCAGCTGCTACCATTCCAGATCCAAGTAAGACCACCCTCGGTATGTGTAAATGAACCGTCTGTAGCTTGTCCAGCGGTATCTGGGAATAGAATTGCCATTTCTTAAGATCTCTCCGTTTAGTTATTTATTTCAAATTTCTTGAACATATAACTGACACGTTTCAGTACCAGTTCTATTTCCAGATGCATTCAAAGACTTTAATCTAATTTGATATGTCATAATATCACCAGTAGTTCCGCCATGACTATCTACAAACTCAAAATACAATGGTGTTACGCCAGTGACATTTGGATCTGTTGTGGCAATTGTACAAATCTCTGTCAGTGAAGATCCATCACTTCTTTCAATGGCAATAAGTCCACTAGTATTGTTAGTGCCATTTAGTTTACCGAACAAGACGCTAACCCTTGTTCTAGAAAAGTTTGATACAGTAATGCCTGCATTAAACGTTCCGTTATCATCAGCGAATAATGTTCCAGATCCACCCAAAGTAAACGACGCATCAACGTCGCCAACAGCAGTTCTGAATGCCGAGTTTGGAGATTCTGCTACAAGAGGAGGGGACGCATCAACCCATGCTGCTGGGTTTGCTCCATTGTCATAATAAACTTTCAAGCGACCAGAATCACTCTCCCACCACATATCTCCACTGGTGGCATTTGATGGTGGGTTGTCACCTACTTCGACATTGGCACCACCACCTTCACCCCAATATAGTTGACCATTTCCGTCAGTGGTTAGAGATTGTCCAGCAGTGCCATCAGAAGTTACAAACTTAACAACACCATTAATTTTTCCACTACCGTCAATATTGAATGTAGTATTGCCACTTGACTTGAGTGTTAACCCACCAGAACCTGGGGCGTGGTTAATTACAATTTCACCATCTTTATCGACAAGAACACCATAGTCATTTGCCAGTGCAGTAGCAATAGTACCAAATCTAGTGTTGGATGGAACAACTACATTGTTTCCAGTCAACGTTAAGTTTGCTGATGCTGTTGCTGTAGTAATTGAATTTGTATTTACTCCACCAACATTAATACTAGAAGCAGTTGTATCTCCTCGTCCGACTACATCGTTTAATGTAGAAGTTTCTGTGTAACTTGTTAGATATCCAACAGCGCCGTGATCACCCCATCCATAGGCGGTGTCCCACGATACGTTATTGTAGTTTAGAGGAGTTAGATACTTGGTTGTTTGACCTAGAGATAGAGTAATAGAATCTTGGGGACCAAGATTGGTGATATTCAGGTTATTGACAAATGTCTGGTTTACTCTTGCGTCAATAGCAGCATTCGCTCTGGCATCTGTAAAGTAGAGATTGGTGCCTTCCAGAACTGAAGATGTGGAAAACTCGTTGAATGCTAGATCGATTGTTAAAGATCCGTTAGCATCATCATAAGTAACTGCTGTTCCCACACCACCTTGTAATAGGGCGGCAACCCTATCATCCACCTTTTCGTCAAAGGTAACGTCTAACCCGTTTACATCAGCAGCAAGAGCATTGATCTCCTGGCGCTGTTGATCCAGGGTATATGTAATTGGTACGTTTCTTAATGGCATGATACCAGACTATTCCTCTATTTTAGTATTTATCAGTGTGCAATAACCTGAACTGCGACAGACCCAGTGTCAACGAGCGCACCATCACCTTCTCTGTATACAACAAAATCAATGTGTGTATTGGATCTAGTAGTCTTCACAAATACTACCTGACCACCAATATAATCCATGTGATTGGTGAAGACATAGTAGTCAGTGGCATTAGTAAATGCATTTGTGAAGGTCATACGATAGTTGCCACTGGATTGCTGTGTCACCGTTACTCCTGCTGTTCCAGTCCACGTAGGAGTTGTACCTAGCGTAATCTCACCAGTAGATCCAGTGAATGGTGTACCACTGATAGTAAATGCTGCTGCATCAACAGTTCCTGCAAATGTAGCATTACCAGGAGCATCGATTTCAGATGTGATTCCTGCAGTTCCTACCTGTCTGCCTTTCCAAAGAGCACTACTACCATTGGTAGCAATATAAATTTGTCCATTGCTACCTACACTAAATCCAGCATCAGTAGATGTCTCACTGATACCACCAGTAGGGAAATTAGCAAGATTGTATGTGTCAAATCCGTATGGAGCATAGATTGAACCGCCAAAAACTGCTGCGGTGATCATGTTGCCAGGAGTTATCTCATCGGCAACTTTAAGTGTGATTCCTCCAGATGCAGAATGGATCTCGTCATTAATTTCAAGATCTCCTAAAACTGTCGCACCTGTAAGATTAGTTCCAAATTTTTTAGCACCATTGTGGTATAGCTCAACAGGTCCATCCTTCAAGAATGTAGCATACAATTCACTAGTATCAGATTCTGATCTAATCTGTAAAGCATCAGAATCGATGAAAGAAGTTTCGACACCTACTGAACCATCATAGTAAATTTTTAGGTCAGCATTATCACCAAAGTTTGCTACTATATTATCAGAAAAAGTAGGACTGCTATTAAATGTTGCAATGCCGTCGAATGCTACAGTGCTTTGGAATGTTACATCACTAGAGAATGTTTTACTCCCACCAAATGTTTTCGTACCATCGACTGCGGTATCGAGGTCAGATGCGATTAAGTTAATCTCTTGACGCTGCTGTTCCAGCGTATGCGCCTTTGGTACGTTACGTAGTGTCATTTGATTAACTGCTTAAGGAGGGACTTAATTTCGGACATTTCTTCCTTCAAAGTATTTAGATCATCCTGCACATTCTTGAACTCTTCTGCGAGTCTCTTTTTTGGTTTGGGTGCCGTGTTGATAATGGCACCCGTGTTCATATCTCGCACAAGTCCTTCTTGACCTTCGACTTGTAAATATTCAGATAGTTTCATATTAGAAAGAAGCAACAGTTCTCATGTCCTGAATCTTGGGGACATAAGATGGATTATCAGATTTCATAACAATCTTGATAGCAAAGGATGCGAAGTCAGGAATATCATTCGCAGTGAATGATAGTTCTTGATATGCATCTTGAGATTCATACTGTCCAGAGATGCTGTTCTGTGCCGTAGCAATCACATCATTATCAGAAGAACCATCTCCATTGAAGTAGGTCCAACTAATATCATCAAACTTTTGTTGTGATGCTTCTGGTTTAATCTTGTACAGAACTTGGATGTTATTAACATCAGTTGCATTAACAGTCAATTTAGTATTCAGTGAAGAAGCAGAACTTGCTAGGGAGATCTCTTTAGTTACATACTTGGATACACCAGAGGTGTTTACAGAACCATTTTCTGCAACAAAGTCAACACCATCTCCAAACGTCATTGCCTTGATTTCAGCAAACTTGGATGTCTCGAAAGAAGCATTCTTAAAGTCGATTAGATCACCGACTCTAAAGACATCAGATGTTTGTAGACTTGTGGTTGCAGTTCTAGCAAAGTCACTGCCCAATGTAATTTCACTAGTATAATCATCATTGATAGGTCTCTTGTCGTTTTCAAGAGTTAATGTCTTGGTGTTTGAATCCCAGAAGATTACTTTACCACTGACTTTATTATCATACTTTTCAGTTCTTACCGAAGGGTTAAATGCAGTAATAGTAGAACCAACTACAAATTCTGGTACTTCGTTAAAGATTCCAGAGTTTGCAACCACTACAGTAATTCCATCTAGATCACCACCAGAAGCAGACTGGGTGCTGAAATATAGAGTCTCTCCCAAGACAAAGTTTACAGAATTTTTGATCTTGACGAAGATGTCATTATCACGTACACGTAGGACTTCAGACTCTGCGCCAGAAGTTACGCCAGTGACATTTTGATCGATGGTGATAGGAACCAGATTGCCACCACTTTCGTTTCCTTGTACAGTGAATCTGTATACAGGGAACAGTTGAACTTCTTGATATCTCTTACCATATCTTCCTTCGGTTCCTGTAGGATTTTCTACTCTATTGGTGACAGTCTTCGCAGAAGCAGATCTTAAGTCAACAACAGGAGAAAGATGAGACTTCTCGGACTTCAGAGTCAACTTATACATCAACGATCCTTGTAAATTGTTGAGACTTTCGTTGATTGGAGATGCAATCAACTTTTGATTCAAGAAATACTGTTCTTCATTCAAGAAAGTGGTCTCATAATCTGTCATAGAATATGAGGTATAGTTGGTGGTATTAGAATCAACAGGAACAACATTAGTGGTTTTCACCATGCTGTCAATAGAAGTTCCACTAACTTGTAGATAAGGAATTTGTGCATAGAGTTTTTCGTACTTTCTATTGTAAGATGCTAGAACTGCATCGTTACCAAAGAATCCCGTGTCAGATGCTCTAGTTGGTCCAATGATATTGTAAGAGTCAATACCTACATTAGAAACTTGGAACAACGTAGACTCTAGGTCGATAGCATCATATCCAGCAAAATCGGGTAGTCCTCTAAAGAATACTTTGGAATCTCCAGTGGTTTCAAAACCATGATCTCTGTGGTACACCTTAACAACATTGCTGTTGTTTTTGAATAGAGGAGAAGATGCTGTGCTGTTAGCGAGAGCATAAGTCTCGAAAGGATCGGATTGTAGTTTTTCGTAACCTAGATCTTCATTCTTGATAACTAGTTCGCCATCTCTAGAGGTATCGAATTCTGCTCTGTATAGAGTGAACTTAATGTCCTCAAATAGATCTTCTTCCCAGTTAGCAGTATTTTGGGACTTGAATAGAGATCCGAGGAGAGGTTGTGCATTAACAACCAGACCAGAAGAAATATCTTCTTCTCCCAACTTGGAAGACCATAGTTTATATTCAACAGCGTCACACTCAATATTGAGTGCATATTCGGTATCATTCTGAAGATAAACAGGATACTCGAAGTTGAAACGTGTGGGTGTGGTAGATCTGATTCCACCCTCTGGGTCAATTGCAACACCCATTCTTACAGCGGGTTCGTCAATCTCAATTTCAGACTCAATAACAGCACCGTTGTTACTAGCACCAGTTCCTCTGATAACAACAGATGGTGCTTCGGTATATCCTCTACCAGCAAGACTTACATCGGCAAAGAATAGTTGACCACCAGACACTTTGACAGATCCAGTAGCATTGCTTCCACCAGGTAGTTGTGGACTTTCAATAGTGATGGTTGCACTTTCATATCCAGAACCCAAATTAGTAATATTCAGTTTCGACACGCGACCAGAGTCTTTAGCAATTTTCAGACCCACTGTGGCATTGTTAGCATTGTTGTATGCAGTAACTGTGCCGATGGTTAGATCTTCATTCTGCAAGAAGTCTCTTCCATTGTGATTACTTAAGACGAACGTATAAGTCTGTTCATTCGTTAGAGAGATTTCTCCATTGCTGGAAGGAGTAACTTCAAAATTATTTCTATCTAGAACTTTAGCGATGGGTCCTTTGGCAAGACTTCTGTTACCAGTGATGTCTTCGCCTTGTTGGATAGTGATGTTTCCAGAAGAATATACCTTAAGGAAAGTATCTGGATAGAGAGTCTTGACAGATCCAGGAAGGATATACTTACCAGGTTTGTCTGCTTCTACGTTAGAGAGATAAACTCTCAATGGAACAGTAGCACTCTTTTCGGAGAAGAACAGATCGACGCCTGTTGCAAACATACCACCTTCAAAGCTTTCGACTTTGAAAGTCTGTGCCATTGGATTTGGTCTTTCTTTGTTCTCGGTATTGCTATCGATCTCCTGTACACCTTCGTTTGCTTTGAAGAATGCTGGTGCAGTAGAAATGATAGATGCAGGATTCTCTGGAAGAATACCAGTAGCATAGAACTTGACTTCAGCAAAAGAACTGACTCCATTTACATCAGTAATAGGAGCGTCAGTAGAACTAGAGGTGAATCTAATTGTCTTGACACCTGTGGAGAAGTATACTTCTTCGGAGGTATCATCATATTGCATGGTATCGATATTGCCAGTCCAGAAAGAATTCTCTCTAGGTGCATATCCCGATGGTACTAGAATGATACCACTAGCATTACCGTACTCATCTGTTGTAACGCCATTACCAAATGTGGTAGAAGAGTTTCCAGCAACACCAGTAAATCTAGAGTCTGGGTTGATCCATCTAGCGATGTCTCTACCTTCCATGAAGACATGTAGTTTCGTCTTTGGTTTCATACGTCTTACGACATACTTAACAGGAATAGATCTAGCATAGAACTTCAGTGCATTAGATACATTAGTTCCATTAACAGTCTTATATCCTACTCCCTTCGCAATCTCATTGTTTTGTGGACTGACGTTAGAAGAGGATCCAGTAGATGCGCTGCTTACAGTAGATTCTGCAGATCTTCCATTGTTTTCTGCAAAACTCTTCAGGTTGTAGAAAGTTTTGTTTACACCAACCCAGTTGATTACAAAAGAATTGTAGATACTAGAGAATGCTACTCGTGCATCTTGTTTTGCCAAGAAAACCGAGAACAGATTAGTGTTATTTTCGGTTACCAATGGCGCTACCGAGCTGTTATACCACTGATCAATGTTTGGCATCAGTGCAGCATCACCAACATACTGTAGAACAACAAATGGATTTGGATTTACTGTCTTGGTTGCAAATTGATTTTGTGCATATGTAACGTTGGTGTATGGCAGTGTAATTATGCCATTGGAATTTGTATATCCAGAAATAACTCTTTGATCATTTCTTCTGTTGACTTCCTTCAGTGCAAAACTGTCTTCTTTAGATTGAGGTCTCAATACAGACTGCTGTGCGTCGATAGAACAGAGATGATCGATAGACTTGACGTTACCGACATTGTGAGTTTCATAGTTGTCAACCAAGAAACCACTCTTTGTTTTGTCGATACCAAGAGAATCTTTAACCTGCATGTTGAGTGCTTGCTGCTCAAGAATGCTCAACGTGGTGTAATACTCAAGGCGCTCAATACGCTTTTCCAGTTTACCGATGTCACGCATCGTGTAACGACGGTTGTCAACAGGAGTAATTCTTACATCCTTGCTGGACTTCGTGAACGCAGGGATGAACATATAATAGAGAGGAATACCATCCTCAATGATCTCTGGTTTGCTTGGGTTCAGAGATGCATTACCTTTCTTGACAACGAATTCTCCCTTCTTGGTGAGGAAGACGCCATCAATTCTGTCAAGATACTGTGACTCACTGAATGAGATAGTATAAGGAAGATTTCTTGCAGAAGATGGTGTACTAGAAACAGAACCACCAGGTCCAATGAAGTTGATATACTCTGCTTGTGACAGTAGAGATGTATCCTGATATCCAGGAATAATTGCTGTGGAGTCTACTTTTGGTCTAAAGTCAATAACGTTCTTCAGACTTACATTACCATGAACGTTAGAGTTGAAATCAGGAATCTCATCTAGGACTACACCTGCTTCGTGGATGTAAGAGTCAACAGTGCAGAAGTCTCCTTGAGAATGCTCAAAGTAATCGAAAGCAACAACTAGTTGACCTGTTGGTGGACTGAATCCAGGTTTCAGAACGATTCTGGATACGTCATAGAATGTATCCCTTTGTCCATCATCAAAAGTAAATCTGTTAGTAAGATCTGTGCCAACAACCAGATTGCCATTGACATCAACAGTTGGGGGAGCAGAAGATGATCCTTCATAGATGTACCTGATACGGAATGCATCTGAATAGGAGAATACTTCAGTGCTGTCGCTATCGTAATCTAGACCGCGAAGAGGTAGAATCTGGTCACCAGGAGACTGGATGATAATTCTCTTATTCTTGATTGCTGTCTTAAGTTTTGGTCTGCCTTTGGAAACTTCGATGGTTGCAGTCAACTTCAGTTTGGGGAAGTTGGTTACATTATTACCAAAATAGTTACCAGGGAAGGTAAGTGTGATACTACCAGAAGACAATCCAGATGTAGCATCTGTAGTATTCAGAATTTTAACGAACTCTGGAGAAACATAAACAACATCTCCAGTTTCTACTAGGTCAGAACCACCTTTGTCCAAGACAGTGATGAGGAAGTCTCTTTCTGTGAATTGAGTAAACCTCTGTGTACCAAAATCTAGTTGTGCAGCAAAAGTAATGTTACCGCCGTTATCACTACCAGTGGTTACAAAGTCTCTTCTGATGTAATAAACTAATTTGGTATCTTCGGTTGACTTGACGAGACTACCTACCTCTTTACTTCCTGTTGGGAAGATCAAGGTAGATGTAGAACCATTGTTGACTTTGCCGCGTTGTCTAATGACAGTCTTTGCCGTTACTGTATCAGGCAGAGCACCATTCAAGTAGATCCTAGACTTATCTGTTCCTCTTGGTGTAGTTACTAGTTCGACAGTGTACTTGTTTACTCTTCCAGTATCATCATTGAACTGAATAATGTCACCCTGAACAAGAACTAAAGATGCATCAGATCCAAACGCATTACACTCAATAAACTTATATCCCTTCGTACCAGAGAAAGTGGATTCGGTTACATTTCTCGTATCGGAGAGACTGCCTTCGGTAGTTTCGATATCAGCAGAAAATTTATTATTTGATCCAAATTCAGAATACAGAGACTTGACATTTTGTGCTGTGTATGTCAGAACTGTATCTCTATAGAGTACAGGCGCAATACCTACAGCGATTGTATTCGCTCCAGTTACCTCACAAATAGGAGGTGCAGCAAATTCGGTTTGGATTGCATCTCTGTTATTAATTACAACCTTGTAAACAGTACCACCATCAATACCAACTTCAATATCAGCACTTTCAAATAGAGTGCCGTTAACATTAATTTTCGATCCTGCAACGTAACCAGTTCCTTGACGTTGTACAACGAAGTGGGAGATGGTGTTGTTCTTTGGAATACGCAGAACCGAACCTTCTTCACTATTGATAGTCTCACCAGGCACGAAATTGCCGTACAAGGTCTTTACAAACAAACTTCTGCCCAATGACATATAACCATTAGAAGAACCTTCTACAATGCCATATGCACCGCTTGTGGTGCCATAAATGTACTTACCAGGTGCGAAGTCTGGAGTGACAGGAGAATCTACAAAAAGTCTGGTGAAAAATACTGGGTTGAAGTAAGAGAGATTAAAGTTGCCGTTATATGTTTCTCTGCCATCAGCAAGTTTTCCACGAGAGATAATGATATCTGTATCCTGATTGAATCCCTCTGGTCTCTTAACAAGAGTAAAGTCTTTTGGTTTTGCTACACCAATAACAGGAACAATGCTGTCTGAATAATCTACAATGTATCCTAGGTTGTTAACTTCTTGTTGGACGTTAGCGAGACTAGTGTATAAGAATCTTCTTCTTGTCGCTACGTTGTCATCATACTCAAGGAAGAAATCGTCTAGTAGATCTTTTCTACCAGCAACAGTCAACTGAAGGAATTGTGCATTTACATCACCAATTTCAGGTCTAGTAACTTTTGCAAATGACAGTACCTTGACAGTGTTTGTTGTTGCTACACCACCAGTGTCTGTTCTAGTCTGAACAAAGTAAAGAGTTCTGATATCTAGTTTTCCAGAACCAGGGGAATCAGAAATACTAGTATCGTCAATAAGACCTAGATCAGCAGATGCTTGTACCCAGATGGTCTTAATGGCATCATCTTTGTCAAATCCTTGTCCTCTTCTAGAAAGAGTCTGTCTGTAATCAGTGACTTCTTCTAGATTATTAAATCCAACAGTTCCGTCATTATATGCAGCGTTGAGGAAAATAGTTGGATATGCAGTAAGATCTGCTCCTTCTGCGTTTAGTGGCAGCGTATTGTATACATTTGTTAGTGTAAACGATGCAAGACCATTAGACTTGATCGTTACGTTATCTCTGGCAAGGGTTTCTCTTGCCTTGTCAACTTCCAGATACTTGGTTTCTTTGTTGACAATTTCAAAACCACGAACGTATGCTTTACCAGCACCAACCGTTGCAATTAGTTTATCTGCAGCTTCCATTGCAGAAATACCATTTGGTCCTACTGTGCCATCGACACCAGCACTATACAGACCAAAGTTTCCATCTCTTTGATAAAACTCTCTAATATCAACGTCAAAGTTCTCTACTACGTAATCGCCAGATTCGTCGTATGTTCTTCTAGCAAGAGTATTCTCAAGAGTATTATATGCTGCTTGCTTTACTTGTTTCTGGATAACTCCATTCTTGATAGATAGGAGTTGAATAAAATTCTTGTCAGGAGTCTGTTCAAACTGATATTTGACCAGAGATAGTGTGATCTGTAATCTATGTGCTCCAGGTGCAGCATAGTTAGAAGATCCAAATGCATTGTCATACAGAGAAGGGTCATCCTCTGGGGTGACTAGGGTTTCGGTAATTTTGAATCCAACTTTTACCGAAGGATTGTCACTATAACCATCAACAACAATAAGACCCGAATCATTTCTTACGAAATAACCATTTACAAAATAGACACCTTCTTCTACTTGTACAGCAGAACCAAATCCCATGGCACCACTGTCTACAAATGTAGTCTCACTTGTATCAGGATTTAAGACTGCAACGCTAGTAGGAAGAACACTGCCGTCAGTACCAACAACAAGCAAAGGTGAGTTAACGCCATCGACAACTTCGAGAGTTTCTCCTTGGCGGAATGTTTCTTCATCTCCACTGTCACCTGCCGTTAAATATTTTACATATAATGTATCAGAATTGTTCTCTGTTGCTTTTACAACAGTTTGAACAATAGCAATAACACCAGAAGATAGTCCGTTGATCTTCTGACCAACCAGACCATCGATGTCATACTTTTGATATACTAATTCACCATCAACATTAACAGCAACTTCAGAAACAGACGATAGTTTTACAAAGTCCAGTTTTTTGTTAAGACCGACCTCTCCAGGGACAACTAGGTCGCCCTGTTTGAAAGCATATTTGCCATAGCTTTCGATCTGATTCTGTAGAATAGATTGTGTAGTATTAAGTTCCCTACCCTGTACAGGGTAACCAGGTCTGTATAATACTTTGTAGAAATCTTTCCTTGAATCGTAGTCGTCAAAATATGGGGCGGCTTTAAGATTAGTCTTCTGTGGCATTGTATTAAACTACCGTCTTGTTTTTGTTTATAATCAGAATTCGATGACTAACTTGATGTCCTCAATCTGGTCGGCTGCTCTAGTGATTAGTCTTCTGTTCTCTATGTATATGAGATCGCCCGTGTTCGCTTCGATCTCGGGATCTGCCATACCATCGGTGAATACGGAACCAATCAGTTCTGTACCATCTGCCAATGCAACATCCACAGTACCTTGAGAAGCAGAATCTGCACCTACAATTGCGTTAGCAGCATCTGATGCAAATGCTCTCACAATGTAGTTAGCATCCATATGATACTCGGAACTTTGCATGTACTTCAGAACGCCGCTACCAGGGGTAGAAGGTGTTGGAGTAGGAGATCCAGCATCTAGGGTCCAAGAGACTACAGTGCCCTTTGCAGTGCCTCCTGCAACAGTCTGGGTGATCATCTCATCGGGAGTGAAGTCTCCAGTTGCTCCAGTAATCTTAACTGCCTTCAGTCCAGAAAGGGTATCAGCAGTAGCGAAAGTAGTAGTACCGAAATCATAAGGATCTTTGATAATACCAATACGACGGAAATCATTATCGACAGGGAAGTCGCCAGCACTTTCGACGAAAGTGAGACGAATATTTGCCATAACGCGCTTTGCATTAAATTCGGTCTCAAAGTCAGAACCGTGACCACCTTGTGGAGGAATGATCACTTCTAGTGATGGAGCAGATGTTGCTGCAACTGCTTGAGATACTGTAAGTGCAGTATCAGTGAATAGACCGATTGCTTCTGTGCTACCTGCAGTTCCAGAAGGAACACCAGTCACAACAGGGATGGATGCATAGGTATAACCAGAACCTGCAGTCTCCATCTCGACACTAGTGATAACACCAGCAGCAACAACTAGTTTAGCAATAGCGCCAGTACCATCTCCTAGTACAGGAGCATAGAAGGTTCCGTTAGTAAGACCAGTGCCGCCATCTTTGATGAGAGCAACATCAAGAGCACCTGCTACTGCTGCAGTTTCAGTTGCAACTCTGCTTGCTTCTCCTGCTGCCGCAATAGGCATGAAGTCAGAAGAGAGGAATGCTAGTACATCATCAGTAGGCATGGTGTACATGTACTTCCAGATATAAGATCCATCAGGAGCAGTAAAGATGCCGTTAGAATATGTACCGAGACCAGCAGAAGGATTGGTCTTGGGTTCGTGAACTACGTTAACACCAGATGGATTAGCAACAGACTCGCCGTTATAGAGGCATTTGAATACCTCGTAACCCTGGTTCATTACATAGAACTTTGCTCCAGAGATAGAAGATCCGCCAAGAGCGGTTCCAACACCGACCTGACCACCACCAGCAGGGGTAGCAGAATAGTTGGGTTTCCACATGTCGAACTTTGGATTGTTCGCTGTGTCCCAGTTGTATCTTCTTACAACAGATCTTGCATAGGAAGAAGTGATTCTCTTCGCTGCAATGATGTCACTGTAAACGCTGAATTTCTCGGTTAGGTTATCAAGAGGTACAGGAGGAACGTTCTCTGTAGAATATCTGTAAACACCCGTGGTTGCTTGGACACCCGTATCCGCCGAACCGTCGTATTCTTTCAACAGAGATCCCAGAGTAGGAGCACTAGTTGGAAGTGGTCCTACCAAGTTAAGTAGAAGACTTTCAGGAAGAATCTTTGCGATTGTTGCCTTAAATGTAGCGCCAGCATAGTTGGCACCAACATATACTTCGTTGCCTACGGTGAACGAACCACCGTCTGTCGAATATACTTCTAAAAACGAATCCCATGCTTGGGGTCTGCCGACAAAGAAGTACATACGACTTCGGTCAGCACCAGTATCGCTAGCGCCTTCAGTAAGAGACTCTAGGAACTGCTTCGCATTAAAAATTCTAAACTTTTCCGAGATAATAGCAGCCATTGAAATAAGAGATACGGGTTGGATTTCTGTGTTATTTATATTTATACGGTGTTTTTAGAGAGTTGTCTCTAGACCGATAGTCCTGATAAATGTACCTGCAGCATGTGCTTCTGCAGTGGTGCCATCGACACCCCTTGTGACACCAGCAAAACGATCAGCTGACTTGCTAGTATATGTTACAAGTTCTTTACCCAACAAGAGTTTTCCAGAGTCAGGGAACCTGGAAGTGTCTGGAACATAGAGTACAATTGACACATCAGTTGCAGGAGCATCCAAGAAACTGACATGCTCTTGTAGTGATGGAACACCTGGGTTGAATAGTGATCCATCGGTAGTTAATGAAGAGGCATTAATTGCCAAGTTATCCATCCAGGTATTAACTCCTTCGCTAATACCAGCAAATTGTGTATAAGTCAATTCAAGTTGCTCCAGAGTAATACCAGACACATTTGCATATCCAACATCTAGGAACAGATAATCAATGAAGGAGGATACTGTAGTTCCTAACTTACCTTGAGAATAGAGATGAGGATTATTAACTGGTTGCTCATCTATTGCGACAACACCAGAACTATATTGTCTGGTCTTGACTGCCCTGAATGACTCAAAACCAAGATCCATATTGTCAGGGAAGATTCTCGTAAATGCAGGTTGCGATACTGCAGCAGGAGATTCTGTAGCAGCAATATACTGAATTTGAGAGAGGATCTTCTGTTCAGATACTTCACCCATTCCAATTGCAGGAGACGCTGGTTGAATAACTCTGACGTATTCGTTATTAAATTGGAGAGGATTTGGTTGCTGTATAACAGCAATGCTTTCAATGAGGTTTTTGTCATACAGGGGAACAACAGATGATACTACTTGGATAGTATTAACTAGATTCTGACCTCCACCACCAGTGGTATATCTGATCATCAAGAACTCTGGGTGGTTATTTTCTCGGAGAATTGAATAACCTCTAGAAACTACGACTCTAGGTGCCTTGGTGTAACCAGATCCAGGATCTACAATTTCAATATCAATGATTTGACCACCATATACAATCACTCTTGCTTTAGCACCACCACCTTCACCATTGACAGGAATGAAGTTTAGAATTGGTGCGCTATTATAGTTGTATGCAGTAGGATTGATCAGGATACCATGGTTGAAATAGTATGAGAGATCTCTACGATTCCAGTCGAGGGAAGTTACTTTACCAGCATCAATGTTTGCAACTACAGATAGACCTTCACCAAACTTCTCGCCGTCATAGTTACCAGCAGCAATCTTTGTAAAGAAGTTATTGGATACTTGTTCGTCGTCACGATATTCAGTTGGTCTTGCAAATAGTGGAGAACTGATAATTCTTCTGAAATCGGTTTCGCCATCGATTTTGATCTTATCACCAACACGAAGGTTTGGATGTTGTTTCAGAATCTCACCTCTGTAGTCAAAACTGTCGAAGGCATCACCTGTGGGTAAGTAAGGAATATAATTTGCCTCTACTCTATTGAGGACCCTCTCACCATCTTCATTAGTTACATATGTAATAGTGAAACTATCTGGATTCAATGTAAGTGGAGATCCATCACTTCTATCGAAGGTGATAGGTAGGGATTCATCAGAGAGAATGTTCTGTGAACGTAGTTCAATTTTGAATGTATTGCCAGCACCCAAAGAAACAGAGATGAGATCTCCCCATACTTTGTCTCCTTGTCTCACAATCGTAGTGTCAGTGGTATTTTGTGTGCGCCAAGTTGTGAGGGCACCATAACCACCAGCAAGATCTAATTCAACTGTTGCTCTGTTGTAGTAAACATCAGGTTCATGATTAAACAGTGTGACTGTCTGTTGAGCATCTTTACCATATAGACGGATAATGTCAACTCTAGCAGTGGTGTATCCACCATCTGCTTGTTCTGCATAAGTGAGTGGTTGATTGAATATAATAGAAGATCCAGCAATCTTGTAAGAGAATTCTCTATTCTGCAACACACCATCAACATAAACATAGAGATTCTTATCATCATCTACATTAATTACGTCACCTTTTGAATCATAGATGGAGTAACTATTATATGTGTTGAAAGGAACTATTCTTTCGTCTATTCCAAGTCTTTCATATAGACCCACACCAAATCCATAGAAATATGTCTCATTCTGTAGTTCTTGTGGAAAAGCATCAGCATCGTATAAGTCTTTGTAGTTTTTGGGTGCTTTATCAAAAGCGATACGATCTGTTTTGTTTGGACTTGAAAATCTTCTGATTTCATATGAACCTTGCTGCAATACTCCATCGAGATATACAAACAGATCTTCGTTGACTTGTGTCTTTACGACACTACCATCTTCCCAGTTGAGGTCAAAGATTCTAGTTCTACCATCGAACGAATCTGCAATATTTTTCAGACGCTTAAGATAGCGTGCGTTGTCTGCATCTTCTCTAAACTTGAATGCTCTAATATATTCTTGCTGTGCTGGAACTTCCTGATCTTCTACAATTCTGATACCAAGAGGTGGTTCGTAGAAATTGAGTTGATTGCCAGTTACTTTGAAAGAATACCCAGGTCTCTGTGCTACACCATCAATGGTCATGAGCAGTTCTTGCTCGTTGTATGGGGTGTATGCAGTGCCTGTTGCCTTATCAATAATAGTAAACTGGGTATTACCAATCTTTAGACCTGTTTGGGGGTCATATCTACCATCAAAGGCAGGAGTGAGTTCTAATTCTCTAGTCTTGAAGAGGGTTTCGTCAAAATCATCGACAGATACAGAACCAGCACCTCTAGAGACTCTAGAGTCTTCTACCTTGAATACACTAGTAGTAATACTTCTCCTAGTCGAAACTGTAGAAAGATTTACAGGTGGACCTGTGATGATCACCGTAGTCTTTTTGACAGGTTGACTAGTAGGCATGATTGCAGGTGCCTGTGTCTCCAGGTATACCTCACCAAATGCCTTAAATCCTGCAGGGTGTGTGGTATCTTTAATGATATTACGCCACTGCTTGATTGGAGTTCTAGATCTAATTACATAAGAGTAATCTTGGTAGAAATCAGAGTCATGAAGCTTCTGGTTGCCAGAACTAATCTTTCCTCTATCAGAAGTAAATACTCCCAAAGTCTTGTCTCTAGTTACAATGACTGGAGCAAATGTAGTCTTCTTGATACTGTCAATGACAGCAGTATTTTTTCCACTCTTTCCAATAATCTGCTCATTCTCTTTGAATACACCAGTAATTTTTTCAAGACGCAGGATATTAGAACCCTTTGTCCATCCATTAGGTGCAACTCTACCTTGAGCAGTAACAAGTTGACCAGAACGCTGTTCAATGAGTTCGCCAGGTTTGAATGCATCTAGATCAAATGATCTTAAGACAAATACAGAAGGTGTGAGGTATTCAGAGATGATGGTATCATCAGTATGGAATCCAGATCCATACTTGACGAAATTGACATTTTGTGGTACGCCAATGTTTTCCGACTCAAAGAATAACTTGTTGTCAGTTTCGATAATATCAACCAATGGTGTCTCTGTAAATGTTCCTCCATTGAGAATTCTTACTTGAGTAACCTTACCATTTTCGGTATCAACTACGGTGCGAAGACCAGTGCCTTCTCCACTAGCAACTACCAATTCTGGTTTAGAATATCCTTGTCCTGGATCAGAAATGGTAATTGCCTCAATCTCATTGGTTGTGGCATTTCTAACCGCTGTTACTTCTGCTTTATATCCATCAGCAGGGACAACACCTTTGATGATAGGTAGTTTCTTGTAGTTAGAACCTAGATTGTCTAATGTAATAGACGAAATTTTACCAACAGAACGTCCCGTGTAATTAATATCTCCAGAACCGTCATATTGAGGAACTTCATCTAGACCATAGACAACTTTTGTATCAGTTGTGTATGTGACAGACTTTCTGCCAGAAAGAGGATCGTCAATGACTCTTAAGAAAGATCCTTCAGTGTCTGTAGAAGAATTGGTGAGGAAATAGTAGTAACTAGTGAAGTTTACATCCTTACGTGTCTTCTCACCAATGTTTGCACCATAACCAAGTCTAATTCTTACATACGCACCAGGATTTCCTGGTTCAGTCAGACCAACTTCCTTTTCTTCTGTAAAGACATTAAAGTTTGGACTTGTAGAAATATCCAAGTAAGAATTCAGCATCGAAGGGTGACTGACATCAAACTTGTAGAAGTAATACTTCTGAATATCAACAACAGGGTTAGTGTCAAAATTGGTGTTGTCTAGAGAGAATAGAAGTTTCTCTCTGATGGGTTCTGTACTAGAAATAGACACCACTTTAGGTGGCGTACTTTGATCCTGAATGGAAGATACAGTTGTCAATGGAACTGTGGATGTTGCGTCGTAATCCCAGTTGACGACTAAAGTCTTGGAAGTCTTATCATAAGACACAACAACAGGATCATTGGCGGTATTGCCACCAAGTTTAGATCCAGGAGTAAAATTGTATGTTGGGTTGAAAGATGTTATATCTTTACCATCGCCATGATCTGACTTACTGGTGCCTTCCTGTGCTCTCAATACAGTCATCTTTTTATTGGTGTTGTCAACTGTAACAACCTTGATAACTTCAGATCCAATAGACAGTAGATCATTCGCTGCAATACCAAAAGTGTTGGTTACATTGAGATCAGTTCTATCAACACCGAATCCAGCAGAATCTACATTGATTAGAGGCGTAGATGATCCTGGAGCAGCATATACAGTAATTGTTCCAACCATCTCTGGGTGGGCAATACAGATATAGTAGTATGTGCCAGCAAATTGTGGTGTGAATGTAATTGGAACGGATTGATCAGTAGAAGATCCAGTAGCGATGTCATAGTCATCTACTTTCAATGCATATCCGTCAGACGCTGTAGATGTGCTGTAATTGGACACCACATAAATGGTGTGCCCCGCCATATTAGGAATAGTAAGTGTGCTGCCGACACGAAGACTATAATCAGGGTTTTCTTCGTTGGTATCCAGATCTTTGAATACGTACTGTGGCAACAAAGAACCTTGAGGATAGAAAGTATCTGTGGCAGTAATTGCATATCCACCAATTGTATCGGAAGTGGTGAGTTCATCTCCCTCTTCATCAACGATAAAATATTGGATACTAAAATTATTTGGATCTGTGTTCTGATAAATGAAGTTTACGTTACCAGCATCATTCACCCCAAAAGCAGCTGCTGTGTATTCGTTGGCAATGAAGTCGTCGTAGTCAGCTTCGGCAACAAAGAATCTCTTCGCTAAATTTGCTTCTACTTGCTCTTGGTTGGTATACTCCATACCAAGATTAGGACTTTGATCCAGATCGGCAGGATCTACCCTAGGAACAGCATTTGGTGCTAAAGTTAGGATATCATCTCTACGATAGTTAGAACCTGGATCAGTGATAGTGATACTCGCAATATTACCACTACCATCAAAGTTATCTCCAGCAACAACTACGGTTGCTTTTGCCTGAACAACGTCATCTCTGTTCTTCGCAGCATTTGCAAATACTAGAGGCACATCATTATATGTGTCTGTATAGTAGTCTTTACCGAGACCAATGACAGTAGATGCTCCAATACCACTGTCGTTTACTTTGGCACTGTATTGTAGATCTAATAGAGAAACTTCTTGGAATTTCTTTTTGGTGACATAATAAGTAGTCTCGGTAGTTGCTTCATCGGGATCTACAATAATATCAATAATATCACCACTACCAAAGTCATGTGCTTCAGTTGTCTCTAGGATAGCAATAGATTCATCAACACCAGTGACACCGACGTTTTTACTCAACTCTTTGATAATTACAATTTCAGTTCCTGCAGTATTGCCTAGATCACTACTCTTCAGAATAACTTCGCCTTCTGCATAATTTAGATAATCGTCAAAGTTACCAGACAATACTTTTAATCTGACGGCGTTCTGCTCAACAGTTCCTGCCAAAATCTCACCAGTAGCAATCTCTGTGGTGGGATCGTCAAACAATACAAGAGCAAGAGTCTCGCCTTGAGTGTATGTGCTGTTCTGTGAGAGTAAAAGATTAATTACTCTAGTAGAAGAGTTAATTTCATTTCCTACTTCAAATGTACCACTAACAGCTCTTAAAACAATAGTGTTCTCTTCACTGACATCTCTAATCAACTCACCGACAGCACCTGTTCCCTCTTGAGTGATTGTATCACCAAGAAAACCAAAGAATGAAGTTAGAGTTGTTAATTGAACTGCTTTGAGTTCTTTTGATTCAATACCAATAACAGGTTTGCCGAAAGTAGAAGATACAATACCAGATGCACCACTACCACCAGTTCCTGCATCATCAACATAGATTCTAGAACCAACCTGGAAGTTAGGTTGCGAATCTTCAATTTTCACAGAAGAGACAAAACCAGTAGTAACAGAATCTACAAACGCTAGTTCTCCAGAACCATTCTTCAGTGTGCCAGGAATAAACAGTCTTCTCGAATCAGAAGGAATAGACTTTTGAGTAATCTTGCTTTCGTAGTTTGATCTAACTGGGAGAGAATAGAAGTTCTCACCGAGAATATATGGATATACAGGTTTATTTGTAGCATCAATAGTAATAAAGTATGCATACGTTCCCCGTGGGAATTCTGGTGTTACACAGAATCTACCATTATTGATATCAAGACGAGTCTTACCAGTATCAACTGTAGCAACCCACTCATAGTCATCAACAAATGTGCCCATGTCATATGGAGCATCAACAGGACCATCGGTTCTAGAACTCTTAAGTTGATATCCACTGTTCATTCTCGCAACAGAAGATGAACTGTCTAGGGGATCAGAGAATCCATATGGACCATAAATTGGATTTCCATCATATGCATATCCAAGAATCGGGGAGTGATTGAGAGTTGCTGTTTCTTGGAATGTGATATTTTGGATATTGTCCTGCAGTCTCAAACGCAGTCTTTTTGGGTTCGCAGCAACACCATAATAATATTCATTTTCAATTGCATCCTTTACTGCTAGTCCGTTGTTATCATCTAAAATAAGCTCATTTTCAAAGAATCTATTTCGGACCCAACGGTAGATTCTAGCAGTCGCAGATGCAGGGTTGTTTTGACCTTCAGAGACTAACTCAACCCTTACATTTTCTTGGGTATAAAACTTACCACCAGAGATTTTCTCAAACTCTGTGATTTTTCCTAACGTATTTGTCTTTGCGCGATATTCAGCAAACCTACCTTTACCTGCTAGGTCACTAATAACGACAAGAGGTGGTGCAGAATAATATTCACCAGCATCAATAATTCTGATGCTAGTAATTTCTCCAGATGTAATAACTGCTTCTGCTTTACCATTTCTGCCAGCAGTAATCTCAATTAAAGGATCTGCTGTATAATTTTGGTTTTTAATAGTTGTGATTGCATTAACAGTATCACCCGCCAAAGAAGACAGAGCAATCGACGAATCACCGTTTACTAGAACATAAGGAGGTTTGGTGTATCCAGAACCACGTTTGGTGAGTGTGTAGGTCTGAATGTCTCCATATGCAATATTGTTCTCGCTCCTGAAACTGAAAGCAATAGAACCATCAACAAAGATACCTACATCTCTCGTTGGGGTTTTGTATACTTCGGGAGTTGTACTAGTCTCTTTTGGAATGAGTTTGAGCAACTGGGGGTCAACCATAGGCACTGGTTGATCCTGACTTGTCAGAATAGGGGTAGATGGATATGAAGACGTAGCAAAGTAGTAATACTGACTGTCTTCGTACACCGCACTGACATCAGCAAGGAATTTCTGCAGTCCTTGACCGACACCAGGATTGAATGGAACTGATGGAGTTAACCCAGAAGTGTTTACCTTCCAACGAACACCATTTGCACTTTGGTCGTAAATAACGGGATTCTTGGTTTCAAATCCTGGTTTAGAGACTTGAATCTTATCACCTACTTGAGAATATGGTTGTGCGTTCTCAACATTGAGGTTTGTTAGAGTTCCGTAGACAAGTAACTTGACATTACCATCAGCAGTAGATGCTGTGACATTAGAATAGTTTACTACTAGGTCACCAACACTGTGTGTTCTAGTGATATTGCCTCTTTCTCTAATAATAAACTGTCTAGCACCTTTTCCTTCAAATCTAATGATCTCATTGTTAATTTGTAGGTATCCAGTCTGTGCTGTCCAACCCAAAGTAGAGTCTACAGTGATTGTATCTCCAGCACCTTGAGTAGGCGTGAGATCCCTGTCCAGGACTGTCTTTTGGGGGATTTCAAAATCGCCATTTACTGTAGATGGGTTGATTAACAGATTGTACAAACCATAATTGCCAACCTTACCAATGCCGACCACATTCTCAACACCTACAGATGCATAACTAGAATCGGGAGAATTCTTATCTGCTTGCTGAATAATACTCTCACCAATCAACCAGTCTGGATTGCCAGACAAAACAATGACTTGTAACGCAAATGCAGAATCCCAGTTAGATTCGGATACTTTTACAGTAAAATCTTTAGGATAGTAAGTTGTAGGGACATCATCAGCACTCTTTGATACAATAGAGTTGAAAATAAATCTGATTGACTTATCAGTTCCCTTGACTTTATAGAAGTCTGAAATATTTTTGATTAACTGACGCTTATCAATATCTCCTTTGAGATATACTTCTGGAACGTCTACTAGATATTCTCTCTCGAATGCTTTTACAAATGCATACAAGAAGAGATGACTTAAATTATATACAGTGGCGTTTGTAAAATGAGAACTTGCGTTAGAAGACTCAAATACAGAAGTCTCGTGCAAATCTCCTAGTTGAGTGGTTCCATGAACACCTCTAGCAACACCTAGGAACTCTGTATCGGTTCTTTCTGCATAAAAGCATATCTCATCGCCAATTTTGATATAACCGTCCTTCTTGGGGAAAGAACTGGCATCAGCAACAGTAATAGTGGTAGCAGCAGCACTAACATTACTAGTGAGTGTGGTGCTCTCTTTTAAAAGATTCTTCTCATAAAAGTCAATATCGCGATACTTTGCGATATTAGCAATAATATCAAGGGGTTGACCAGTTGCCTCTAACTGCTTGTAGTATGACTCTAATACTGCTGCGAGTTCGCCATAATCTGTAACGATAAACGCAGGAAGCTGATTTTCAATTAGCGATGAAATTTGATTACTCATCTACTTACTCTGGGTATACCGCGAACTTACTATTAGCAACATCTAAATCTAGATACATGTGTCTAGACGCATCGATATCATTATTACGAGGAACAACACGAACCGAAATTCGATTGTCAAAGAAAGTGCCTTGAATAATGGTTACATCATAGAGTTTGATTTCGCCTTCGTCGTAATCAACATCGCCAATATAGTCCTTCAATACTATCTTTTCACCAGTTCCAGGATCTAGTCTATATAGGATCATTTTACCCAAGCGATCTTCCATATAGACCACATATGTGGGGTATTCTTGAACCTTAAATCCAGTGCTCTCAATCACAGGACCGTCTTCAGGACAAGTGTTCTTGAATGGGTTCTGGAAGCAGAGTTCGTAGTATGAAGTAGCGTTGATGAGAGGATAGAAGTCTTTCCTCATCGTCACTGTTGTGGTATTAGATGTGATCGATCTGTCAGCACCATCAATAATACCGATGTACTTACTGTATCTAAACTTTCCGTTGAATTTCTCTGTACCAGATAGTTTAGTGTAATCTTCTACTCCATTACTAACCTTGATCTTAATATCTTCAGGGAACTGGTTAGTAATTCTAGTGTTATAGTTAATTCTGCTGTCTAACTCTAGATACAGGATAGATGGGTCCTTGATCTCTGGAGTTACAGAAGCAACAGCATAATCCTTTAATCCAGCAATGATTTCTTGCTTGGTTCTTGTTGATAGAGTAGATCCGCTGTTTGGTTTGATTACAATCTTGACTTTACCAAATTCAGGGTATCTCTCCTCTTCACCGCCGTATGTGATGATATCAGAGATCGCTGGGTAGATTTTTCTTACGATAGCAGCATAGTCATTTGATGTGACTGCTCTATTCTGTGTTGCATACAGTTTAGGAGCATTATTCTTAATGCTGTCAATGTTCTCAATATCCGCACCACCCTGTGCAGGGAACACTGTAGTGATGTTGGTTACGTTATTAGGGAACGCAATTCCGTTCTTATCTGTCAGAACACCAGAAAATGTGAATACAGAAGCATTGTTCGCTGCGCTACCCGATGATACTAGGTAGGATACTTCAATGAAGTTGTTATTCTCTAGCGCCTTTCCGATAACACCGTCACCGAAGAAGAGTTCGTATTGCTCGTCTAGATTCTCGTCTACGTAGAAAATACCGTCAGATGCTCCAATGTCAATAATATTGTTAATCTGATTGTAGTAAGCAAACTCGGTTGCTGTCTCAATAGGGTAAACCTTGGTACGAATAGTGCTAGTATCCGCAGAACCGTTAGAAAGTAGGAATTGCTGTCCCGCTCTTGTCGTATCTACAGTAAAAGTGTCGGTAACTAGTGAACCCTCGTACACCTCTACATTGTTGAAAAATGCTTGTCCATTGATGACTCCCGCTTTGTAATCCTCAATGGTTACAAACTTATAGATCTTATCATCAAAAGATGTGACAAATCCCGTACCTTTCTTCAGTTCAATCGTAGCAGGATATGTCTGTGGAAAATTTACTTGAAAACTTACGGTTGCTTTAGGTGCAACCACGGACTTTGGTTTATATCCAAGTTGCTTTGCGATAGTGACTACGTTGTCACGGAGTGTGGCAGACTCCAAAAACATCTCGTTTACCACCATGTTCGTATTGAACGCGGTGTAGTAAGTGTTATATGCCAGAACGTCTAGGACGTTGCTCCATACAGAACCCTCGAAGTCATAGTCAGTAAAATCAGTCTGCGCTCGCAGATAATCTTTGAGAGCAGACTTGATGTTTGCAAAGTCTAAATTATTGACTTGAATATACTTCATTGTGTTCTCTGAAGGAGGAAGTTGAGATCAAATGTAGGATCATCCTGACGACCACGAATTCTAAACTCTAGATGGACATCAAAAGCATTATCAAGAAAGTTGGGTTCTACCTGCAAATCAGTAACGTTGATTCTTGGTTCAAACTGTCGTAGAACTAATCTAATTTCACTCTCAATTTGAGATGCCACTGCAAAATCGAGTGGTTCAAATAATAGAGCGTTCAGACTAGAACCCAACTTGTTATTGAATGGTCTTTCCCCAGGTATAGTCATGATAAGATTGACAACTGCCTGCTTAATAGCAGCGTCGTCTTTAGCAACCATCAAATCTCCTGTTACAGGATGTGGTTTGAAGGATACCTTTAAATCTTTAAAAGACTGTTGACTAGGCACAATAAGACGATTTATTGTTTATTTATGGTCCTTTTTCTGATCTTCCTTCTTCAGTTTCTTCAGATACTTGTCGGAGTCAACCTGTGTGATCAGGGTCATTCCAGACTTGATAAAATCTTTACTTTTGTCGGTAGGTGAATTACCCATTTTGTTTCTCCTTTAGTGTTTGCCAGAAATAATCGTCAGTGTCTCCAAGGCGTCCCCAGTCCGTTTCACCCTCAACTTCATACTCTATGGTAGATACTTTGAAATCAGGGAATGTGGGTTGTTCTGGGGTCAAGGAGAGGTCATACAGACGCATCCTATTATTAGGATACAATGCATATTGACCATTGTTCAATGCAATGCAATTATGTGATTTGTGCTCCTGTGGAGTCTCACTTACATTATTATCTATCACATCAGGATTTGCATGATAGTTGTCTAATGTAAACAAGTATTTACCTTTCTGTAACCCATGATCACGAGTAAAGATCTCTACTTCCATCTGTGCGATGAATCCTTTGTTGATTGCCATAACACCATAGTCCATGCAATTCCAGAACTGCAAATTCTCCAAACTCATGTCTACGTCTGGAGTTTTGGGTGATCTTACAAAGGCACTGATGGGGAGTTTATCATACATCGCACCATAGGTAGGCAAATATGTCTCAAAGTAAAAAGCACGCCCAGGTATGCTTTTAGCACATACCCAGACGCCCTCTACAAACTCCCCATGTCCATCTTGATGGTCTCGTAAGTATTCTTTACGAACCCATACTTTTTTAGCAGGAAGATTGCAAATTAGATTCACTTACCTTGACCCCGATAACGCTTCTTTGCTTTGTTACGGGATGTTGCTGCATACTTGGTGTTCCTTCCGTTACCCTGACGAGTATTCTTCGGTTGGGACTCAATAAACTGTTGTCCAAGTAGAGACTTTTTAACCTTTGCCATTGATCAATAATGAACTGATAATATTATACCACAAATTCATCCACCTGCCAACACTGTATGCGATCCTTGTGTCATTACTGCTCCAAATGACAATACATCACCAATACGCATGATTGCCTTCTTATTACAGAACACCTTCGTCGATCCCTTCACACACGTATCACTATGAGGTGGGTTCTTACCACATACATGGACTGATGTTACATCACCAACCTTTATTACTGCTTTCTTGTTTACAAATACGTTTGTAGACCCTGTAACGACAGGTACAGGTGGCCAACACTGGTGACCACTCTCTAGGTCTTTAATTCTGCTTATACCCGATCCTGCTGCCATTAGGGGTTACCTCCAGTTGTTCCTACAATACCCGTAGTCGCAGTACGTTGTCTAGACAATCTATGTAGCGTCCTAGACTTATGATGACGCCAATTATTGTCCACATCCACATATGCAGGGAAAGTCCAAGTATATGGTGGACATGTGCTCGTTACAGTGATTAGATAATGATAACGCAGAGTTTTTATCAGAGAGGGTCTATAACTCCACATATAGTTACTATTCTGCTGTGCAAGGTCATGACCTACAGGTCCATATAACTCTCTACCTACAGAATTCTGATATGCAAAGTTCCTTGCACCTGTTCCAGGTATCTTTCGTGCTATCAGAGGCTCGGTCCTCATTTTTTGCGATATAGGTTTCACCTTACCCTGTCCACTGAAGAATGATGAGCTTCTCACATTGTCCTGTGCAATTGGCACCTCTAGTCCCTTATAACTCTCAATGAAACCTGCCTCGCTATCATATAACCACTTCTCTGTGTAATTGCCAATGATAGGGATCGGCAGCACTAATGTGGTGACCCCAGGTGCTGCACTGATACTCCCCATACTCACAGCATCAGTACCATCTCTCATCTCTGCAATGGTAGATACTCCTCCTT
>MDSW01022389.1_pt1 | contig 39643 bp, 15 predicted proteins | sample 811171 | NCBI WGS metagenome assembly MDSW01 (sample SAMN05326641, study PRJNA326480) | marine metagenome | isolation source: seawater | place: Atlantic Ocean: North West | collected 2012 | reverse complement strand
GCAGAAGCGCGTCCACGCAGGCTTTCGGCGACGCGAACCCGAGCTTATCGAACGAGTCCGTCTCGTACGAGTCGGCCCACTTCTCGTACGCGCCCAGGACCTCCTCTTTGGGCGTCCTGAACCTCGTCTCGGCGATTTTCTCCCCCGCGCCGCTCGTGCCCTCGGCTTTGATCCGCACCTGCGACTTGGACTTGGCGAGCGACGCGTTCGCGTGCGTGGGCGAGGCGGGGCCCGCGGAGCCCTCGTGGCTGCGTTGGCCACCGGCGCTCGAGTCGCTCCTCGCCGTGTCGCTGGACATGGACGCGCGGCACAGGGAGCCCATGGACTGCACGGAGTCTGACGTGTGCAGCGCGCCGAGGTGGCCGTAGGGCGTCTTCTTCACCTCGCCTTCGCCGCGTCCTTCGCCGTCCTTCGCGCGCGCGGATCTCTTGGCCCGCCGCCCGAGCCGGTTGACGAGCGCGCCGAGCGCGCCGACGGCGATGGCGGCGACCGAGGAGGCTCGCGTCTTGTCGGCGTCCCTGCCGAACGCCCCGGCGCACGCGAGCGCGCCGGCGCCGGCGAGGAGCGACGCGCCCTTGAGCGCGACGCTCGCGTCCACCATGCCGGGGCTCTTGAGCTCGCCCGCCGCGCACATGAGCCGGCGGTAGTACGCGTTCGAGGTGTACACGCACGTGTTCCCGCCCTGGACGCGGTGCCGCAGCGTCCTCTCGACGCGTTTCTTCTGCGTCGCGGGGTCCGGCAGCGTCTCCGCGCCGAGAATCACGCGCGCCGCAGCCTTCGCCTGGAGCTCCGCCACCTTCGGAACCGCCGCGAATCCGAACGTGAACCCCACGAACGCGCACCTGGGCACGTCCGGGTGGAAGCACCCGAGGTAAAACTTGAGCGTCGCGTCCTCGGCGGCCCCGGCGCCGTCACCGCCGCCCAGGTGCTTGGCCAAGTACGGGTGGTGCGACGTCTTCGTCGCGACGTCGTACCCGGTGCACAGCACCGCCGCGTCGAACGCGCCCGAGGACCCATCCGCGAACGTCACGACGTCGCCGTCGACGGACGCGACGCCGCCCCTGGCCACCTCGATTGCGCCGTGGGACACGAGGGGGTAGAACTCGTCGCTGACGACGATTCGGCGGTTCAGAGGCGGGTTCTTGGGCTCGAGGTTGTATCGCTGCAGCGCGCCGTACTTGAGCTTGAACATGAGCCTCGCGCGGAGATTGCGCAGCCACAGCGGGGCGTTCCCGCCGCCGCCGCAGAGCCTCAGGGACCGCCCGAACGCGCCGTGTCGGGGGAAGACCCAGTCCGGGTCCGACCGGACGGACATCGTGACGCGGTCCGCGGCGCGCGCGAGGTCGACGGCGATCTCCACGCCGGAGCTCCCCGCGCCGACGACGAGGACGCGCTTGCCGTGGAACCTCTCGCCGTCGACGTAATCCTGGGAGTGGAGCACCTCGCCGGTGAACCGCGCGAAGGCGTCGAACGCCGCGCCGCCGCGTCTGGGCGCGCCGAGGGCGCCGGAGGCGACGATGAGGTGCTGCGCGCGAACCGAGCGGCCGTCCGCGAGGGTGACGGTCCACTCGTTCGTGAGGTCGTCGAAGGCGGCGTCGGCAACCTCCGCGTTCAGGGTGACCTTGTCCGCGAGCCGATGCGCGCGCGCGAACGCGGCGACGTACGCCTCCACGGCCTGCGCGTCGGGGAAATCGGGCGTGCCCTCGGGCCAGGGCGTGCCGCTGAGCGTGAAGTCGTCCTTGCGCTGCTGAAGGCGGACGTTCTTGTACGTCTTGCCCCACACCCCGCCGAGGCGATCCGAGCGCTCGAACGCGTGCGCAGACAAGCCGTGGTCCTGACACACCTTGATCGCGGTCAAGCCGGCGACGCCGCCGCCGATCACGACGACGGTGTGCCGCGGCTTGAGCGCCGGCTCGGAGGCGACGGAAGGCGACATCGCGCCGAGCGCGCGCGTCGAGGACGTCGTCGAGGATCGAAAGCGCTTCGCGCGCGTCAGGGGGTCGCGAACGGGTCCGCGATTGCTTGACCAAGCCAAGCCCACTTCCGAGCCTTTCTTTTTTTCTTCCCGCCCGAAAACCGGGAAAGATGAGGGGAAGTGCGGAGGACGCGCTCCGAGGAGGAGTTCGTGCGACTCTAGGTCGCGGGTGAGGGCGTGCGAGGGGTGCGCGGCGAGGCGCGCGGGCAGAGGCTCCGGGGCTTGGTGGGGGTGTCTTGGCGGCTGCGCGGGAGACGCGCGCGTGGGGAGATGGAATATACCCTCGCAAGGTACCTTTCCCACCAACTGTCCGGGGGAGGAGGCGTGGGTCGAAGTCGCGGTCAGCAACTGTTTTCCTTCGGAATATTTTCTCACTTTGTGGCCAGTGGGGCAAAAAAAATCTAGGACCGACAATCAAAGACGGATATGCCATACGAAACTTTTGTAATTTCAGACAAGCCGCGGTCGTGGACCTGTTTTGCCCTTTTGCTTCCCACCTGGCAGAGTGCACCGTCAGCAAATTCGTACTGCGCCGTCATGCACGGCCTGAGACAAATTGGCCCCCCGTTGAGAACATGAGAGGAAGCGAAAAACGGCCGTCGGCCCGCGGCCCCGCGCACTCCCGAGGGCTCGCGCTCTCTCGTCGCCCTCGGCATGTCCAAACCTACCGCGCTCGACGCCCCCGGCACTGACGCCGCCCCCGCGGATGGGCTCCTTCCCGTCGGCACCCCGGTGCGAGTCACGCGCGCGGGGGCGTGGCTCGGGGATTGGGCCGAGATCCTGAAGGTCCACACGCCGGCGAGCGAGGCCTCGCCCGTTCCCACGTACGACGTCCTCGTCAAGCCCGGGATCGACTTCACGACGGTTTCCGACGACGGCGGGCCGAGCGTGACGGACGGGAACGGCAGGAGCTTCCAGCTGCACAGCGTGTGGTACGTCATCACGGACAAGCCCTACCCCGCGGAGGTGGTGGAGCTTCAGCCGGAGACGGACCCCGACGCGGCCGAGATGCTCGCGGCGTACCGCCGGAAGTACGAGTCCGACGCGTGGTACAGGAGCGCGGTGGCGGACGAGAAGCGGCGCAGGTCGAACGTGACCGTCAGAGTCCTTCTCAACTCGGACGCGCCCGCCATCTCGGCGATCGGCCCCGAGCGCGGAATGGACGAGGGGGCCGTTCCGGTGGACGTGAACCTGTACTGGATGGACGAGGTGCTCAAAAGATGAGCAAATTCAACCCGACGCTCCCGAAACCCGCCGTCGCGGGGTGGCACAAGAACGTCGCGGTGTTCTTCTTCCACACCGACAAGTCCCGGAGGGCGATGAAGAAGAATTTTCACGAGGTTCTGATGCCCGCCATCAGGGAGGGTCTCGAACGTAAGGGGGGCGCGCTGTACCTGGACGGCCACGAGCTCGCGGAGGACCCGGAGGAGTGCGGGTTCGCGGGGCACTGCCACGAGTATCAGCGCGTGGCGTGCTGGGCGATCGACAGAGGCGTCCCGTTCGTGTTCGTGCCCGCGGGGGAGAGGTACGACCGGAGCGCGTGGGAGGAGGTGAGGCACGGGAGGCGAGACCCCGAGCCGAGCGGGTGCGGGTGCGTCGCGATGTGACGGCGGCGTGATCGCGAGACGAACGTCTGAGAATCTCATCAGTAGTCGAACCACCTAGCGAGCCGCTTCCCCTTCCCCGCCGCGTCCTGGTCGCTCCTCTTCGGCATCGCGGCGTTCGCGACGGCTCGGAGGTGGCGCTCGGCGACGTCGTCGAACGCGTCCCTCTTCTCCCGCGCCTTCTCCCGCTTCGGTTCGAAGGACGCCTCCTCCCTCTCTCTCGCTCGGGGCGCCTCCGCGCGCTTGCGCTTCTTCTTCTCCGCCATCTCCCGCTTCGCCCGCGCCGCGCGCTCGGACGCCGTCTCCTTCTTCCCTTTCGGCGGACCTCGATCGAGCGCCTCGTTCGCGTCGTCGCGACCGGGGGGTTTCGAAGCCGCTCGGGCTCGCTTCTCGTCGGAACCCGCTTTGGCTCGGTTCGGTTCGGTCCCTTCGCCGCTTTCGAGCCGCTTTCGTTTCCCGGCGTTCCCCGCGTCTTCGCCGCCCTCCCTCCGCCGCCCTCCCTTCGGCGATTTCCCCTTCGCGTCGTCTCGCTCGCGCTGCGCCTTATCCAGCCCCTCGCGCCTCCTCGCGAGCTTTCTCACAGCCCTCGCGTCTTCCACCGCGAACTCGACGATGGGCCTTCTGCTCGCGGTGAACGTCTCCGGGTTGTTGTTGAGCGAACGCAACGCGGCGAGCGCGTGCTCGTGGTCGTCAAACTCGACAAAGCCGATGCCGCGGCTCCGCGGCTTCCCCTCCGCGTCCGGCCGCGTCGGGTCGTACAGGAGCTTCGCGTGCATCACCCTGGGATTCGCCCGAGTCGCGCGGCGCTTCACCGCGTCGATGAAGATCTTCTTCAGCGCCTTCCCGTCGACGTCAAGAGGGACGTTCCGCACCTGAAGCCGCGTCTTGGAGATGAAAAAGTTGGGGTTCTTCAGCTTGAGCGCCTGCTCCGCCGCCGCCCGCCGCCGCTTCTCCACGTCCGCCTTGGAGACGCCCCTCGCCGCGGGGCCCTCCTCGTGGATCTGGCCTTCCTTCGCGAGGTACAGGTTACGGTTATCCCGCGGCGTGCTCCGGTCGCGCATGCCCCCCCGCTTCCCGCCCTCCTCCCGCGCGCGCCGCGCCGCGAGCTTCGACGCCTCGTCCGAGCTCACCGCCAACGCGATCGCGACGCGCCGACCCGCCACCTTCACCCCGCCCTGGTCCTCGCGCTCGCTCGCCGCGATCGCCGCGTTCGCGCCGGACGCGTCGTGGAAATCCACGAACGCCGTGCCCCGACTCCGGCCCGTGGCCTTGTCGATCACCAGGCGGCACGAGCGAACCGGGCCGAACGCGCGCATCCTCTCGTAGAGCGTCTGCTTAGACGCCTCCGTCGGAACGTCGCGAACAAACACCGACGCGCCCGAGGCGAGGCTCAGACGCGACCGCGCGTCCTTATCGCCCCCGCGCGCGCCGGGAAGCGGGGGCGCGACGTCGTCGGAGTCGGAGTCGGACCCGGAGTCGGACCGTCGTTGGGGTTTTTGGTCTTTCGCCTCTTTGGCCCTCGCCTTCGCCTCGCGGCGCGCCTCCGCCTCTGCCGCGCGTTTGACCCGCGCCGCCTCGCGCGCCTCCTTGCGGTTCGCAAACATCGGCTTGAGATCTTTCTCCGCAGCCGCCGCGGGGTTCGTGGCCGCGTCGGGGTTATCCATCACGCGCATCATGATCCTCCGCGCCATGTCGTCCGCGTCCTCTTCCTTTTCGGAGGGCGCTTCTTCCGAGGGCTCCGCCGGGGCGGCGTCCGACCCCGAGGAGGGCTCCTCCGACCCAGAGGAGGACTCTTCCGACCCCGAGGAGGACTCCTCCGACCCCGAGGAGGACTCTTCTTCCGACCCCGAGGACTCTTCTTCCGACCCCGAGGAGGACCCTTCTTCCGACCCATTCTCGTCGTCGTCCTCCCCACCCTCCTCCTCCTCCCCCTCCTTCTCGTTCGCGGCCTCCTTCTTCGCCTCCTCGTACGACCGCTTCGAGAGCGCGAGGTCGACGGCGACGGGCCGCCCCGCGATGGTCTTCCCGTTGACTTTCTTCACCGCCGCCTCCGCGTGCGCCTTGCGACAGTACGCCGCGAACGCGAACCCCTTGGGCTTCCCGTGGAAGTCCCTGGGGACGGTGAGGTCCCACACGAACCCGGCCTCCGAGCACGCCTCGCGAATCTCCGCGTCCGTGGCCCGAAACGCGAGGTTCCGCACGATGACGCGCCAATTCTTCGGCTTGGCTCCCTCGCACCCGCCCAGAGCGCGCGCCCACAGGAGCGGCGCGTCGTTCACGCTCTCGGGCCCCGCGCCGCCGACGCCCCGCTTGTTCGCGCGCGCGACCGCCTCGACGCCGCCCTCGTCGAACTGCGCCTTGATGCGTCGGCCTTTGCGCTTACCCACGCCGGGGGCGCGGCGGTGCAGCGCCTCCACGGCGATCTGGGCGGCGGCGGCGGACTCGAAGCGCACGAGCGCCACGCCGCGCGTCGCGCCGTCGTGGCGGAGCTTCGCCGCGTTCACCACGTCGGGCGGGGCGGGGGAGACGATGTCCTCGACCGAGCCGAGCGCCTCGGCGGCGGCGAACGCGGCGTCGGCGTCGACGCCCGCGGGTTCGCCCGCGAGGCGCAGTCCCGCGAGCGCCACCGTGCGGGACGCCGCCTCGTCCGCGAGCGCGGGGTGCGCCGGAAGCGCGGGGGCGCCGCGGGGCGGGCGGCGGGAGGGGACGCCGCCCCGACCCGCCTCCGAAGGCGGCGGGTTGAAGCGCGTCTTGGGCGCGTCGCTGTCGCTCTCGTCGCCGGCGTCCGCATCGGCGGCGGCGGCGGCGGCGGGGCGCGCGTCCGAGGCACCCGCGCCCGCGCGCTGCGACGGCTTCTGCTTCGCGACGTCGATCGTCACCGCGCGCCCGTCCACCTTGAACGATTTGCTCTGCGCCACCGCCGCGGCCGCGTCCTCCGCGAGCGCGAACTGCACGAACCCGAACCCTTTGCTCTTCCCGCCCGCGCCCTTCTTGTCCGCGATGATGAAGCACTCCTTCACGGGGCCGATCTCCCCGAACGCCTCCTCCAAGCCCGCATCCGTGCACGAGTACGGCAGGTTGCGCACGAACACGGTGGTGGGCCCCCCCATCGCGGAAACGAAGCGCGATACGCACGCGGCCACGCCTCCGCGCGTCCCGCGACCCTCGCTCTGCGCGAACCGGGCCGGGACGAGGCGGCGGGCACTTTTCCTCCTCGGAGCAGCCGCCGACGGGAGAGGGAAAAAAAAAGAACTGGACGGAAACGACCGGTCGTTGAACCGTCAACCGGTCGGCGAATCAGCGAGGGTCGTTCCGCCAGATGTCACCGCCTGAGCGAGCGCGGCCGACCGCGCGAGTGCCGCGACGTCGCGCCGGCGCTCCGCGGCTCCGCGTCCATCTCACCTCGCGCACGATGTCCGCCAGCACCATGTCCACCGCGCTCGTCCCCCGCCGCGTCGTCGCCGGGACCACGACCGCGCGCAAGGCCCGCGCCGTGACGGTACGCGCGCACGCCGCCCCTCCCGACCCGCGCCATCGGGCGCGTCGGTCGACGTCTCCCGCTTCGTCACTTTATCCCCCGAACCGTCGCGCGCTGACGTCCCCGTCCCCTCCCGCCGTTCAGGTTCGCGCCGCGGCGAAGCCGACGAAGCCTAAGGTCATCGGCAAGGCGGCGGAGCTCCGCCTCATCGGCAAGGCGGTGACCGCGGCGGAGGAGCTCGGCCTCCTCGGCATCGCGGACTCCATCTCCCTCTCCGACATCGAGCGCGCCGGCCTCCTGTCGAAGGGCGAGGCGCTCATCTACGACCGCGGCGCCCCCAACACGATCGCCGCGCTCGGGTTCGTCCTCGCCGCCGCCGGGTCCGCGGCCGTGTACTTCATCCCGGACGACTCCGCGGGTCTCGTCGCCGCGCAGGCCGCGCTCGGCGTCGCCGCCGCCCTCGGGTTCGGCGCCAGCATCGCCGGATCCAGCCTCCTGCGCAAGCTCCAAAACTGAGACGAGAGCGAGAGCGTCTGATGAGAGCCGGAGGAGCGCGGCACCGTCGGAAGCGCGCGTGAGGTACGTCGTGCCCTAAAACTGCCTAGGACCGATGAAACGCGCCGTTCGCGTCTGCTTCATCGCGTTTCGCCCGCTTCAGAGCACCCTACCGTACTCGCTCGCTCGTAGCTAGCCGCCTCCCCGTTCCTTCGCCTCCCCTCTCGCGTCGTACCGTTTCCCCGCGACGGGTACGAACGCTCCCCCCTCGCCCTCGGCGCCGCCCTCGACTTTGAATCTCGCGCGGCAGGTGTGCGCCGCCGCGTCCCTCGACCGGAACGCCGTGAAGTGGAGGTGCGGCTCCGGGCTGAACCCGACGTCGCCGCTCTCGCAGATCTTCTGCCCCCTCACCACGCGGTCGCCCACCGAGACGCGCGCGGACCCGGCGCGGATGTGCACGTACTCGACAAACAAATCGCCCCCGCGAACGGACGATGATGACGACGCGGCATCATCCTCCGCCGCATCCTCCGCGGCATCCTCGCCGCTCGCTCCTCGCTCGTGGCTCGCGTCCGCGTCCAGCTTGAGCATGACGCTGTTCCACTTGAACAGGTTGCTCGTCGCGATGCCCGTGAGCGTGTGGCCGTGGGAGACTTCCACCACCTCGCCGTCGGCGACGGCGAGGACGTCCGTCCCGACGTCGCATCTGAAATCGATCGCGTGTTGGTTCCCGCCGAAAAAGTGCGTCAGCGCCCCGCCCTCGCCCTGCGTGCACAGCCACGGCGCGCCGGGGCCGCCGAGGGGGAACGAGAGCAACAGGGGGTGCTCGTCCTCGGGGTTCGGGTGCTCGCTCCAGTCCTGGACGTCGCTGTCGATCTCCGAAGTCGGCTCCGCGAGCGTCGCCGCGTGCAGGATGGAGCGCGGGGGGAGGCGGAGGATGAACGTGACGCACCGGCGCGACGCGCCCGTCTCGTCCACCGCCGCGCCGGGCGGGAACGGCGCGCCGCGCGCGTCCAGGACGGGGTGGTCGTACACCGTGACGTAGAACACGCGCGATGTCCGCGTGGCGTTCACCACGGACAACACGCCGTCGTCGGGGTTCACCGCGAGGTCGGGGAAGACGACGTCGTCGTCGTAGTCCCGCGCGTCGATGCGCTCGCTCCCGAGCGCCCAGGGCGCGGCCAGGCCGTGCGAGATGACGCAACCCGGGCCAGCCTCGGGGACGAAGTTCGCCGGCGTCGAGGACGGGGGGGGGGCGGGGGGGCGACGAGAAGGGGCGCCGCGACGTTTCCCGCCGCCGCCTCTGCGCCCGTACCCCATATCGCACCTCGCGACCCGCCTCACGCGCGGCGGGGTGTGGTGGCGAAGGAGGGGAATGCCAGTCATCCCGGCGACCCGGGCAAGACTCGCGGCTGAGCCCGACTACGCGTCCGTCAGCGTCGTCCGCCGGCCGGGCGAGACTTCTGGTAGTCTACTTTATCCGAGAGTCGCTCGCGCCGGCGCCACGTCGTCAGTTCCCGCGCGGTCGGCGCGATGGCGACGACGGCGCCCGCGCTCGCGCGCCCTCTGCCGGGCGCGCGTCGCGTCTCCGGCGCGTCTCGCCGCCCCGCGCCTCCCCCCCCGCGCCGTCCCTTCTCGCGCACGGCCGCCGCCTCCCTCGACGAACACGCCGGCGTCGTCGTCGACGACGCGCTCGACGGCGACGATGCGTCGCCTTCGCGCGCGCCCTCGCGCGAGGACCCGAGCGCGGAGGCGCTGGACGCCGAGGCTCGGGATTTGCTCCAGTGGCCCGAACTCTCCGCGCAGGTTCGCGCGTTCACCGCCACGACCCTGGGCGCGCGCGCGTGCGCGCCCGCGCTCCCCCTCGGCGCCTCCCCCGAGCACTCCGCTCGCCTCCTCGCGGAGACCACCGCGGCGGTTCGCCTCCGCCGCGCCGGCGGGTTTCGGCGCGACGTCTTCGAGGGCACGCGCGATATCCGCGCGTTCGTCGCCGGCGCGAGGCGCGGCCGCGTCCTGAGCGGCTCCTCCCTCGCGGACATCGCCACGACGTGCGCCGCGTGCGCCGCGGTGTGGGACTCGATCGACGGGGCGACGGATCCCGAGCGACGCCCCGGCGAAGACGCGCTCGACGAGGATGCCCGAATCCTCGCGCCGCTCCGCGACCTCGCCGCGCCGCTCGCCTCGATCCCGGAGGCGATCGCGCCCGAGATCCGGCGGTGCCTGGTGATCCCCGGGGGAAACGTCGCGGACGAGGCGTCGGAGTCGCTTCGCGCGATCCGGGAGGAGCGAAGGGAGACGGAGCGGACGCTGCGCGCGAAACTCTCGGACGTCGCGCGGTTTCTGGCGAGTAAAAATTTCGCCGAGAGGGCGCAGGTCGTCACTCGACTCGGCCGCGAGTGCGTCCCGCTCAAGGCCGGCGCGCAGTCCGAGATCGACGGCGTCGTGCTGGGCGCCTCGGGGTCCGGCGCGACCGTGTTCAAGGAGCCCGCGGACTGCGTCCCGCTGAACAACCGACTCGCCGAGCTCGCCGCCGAGGAGGACGCCGAGGTGGAGCGCGTGCTCAGAAGGCTCACGGCGCTCGTCGTCGAAGGGTCGGCGTCGGAAGCGGCGTCGGAAGCGGCGGGGTCGGGTCGCGGCGCGGACGCCCTGGAGCGAGCGACGGAGGCTCTGGCGAACGTCGACCTCGCGGCGGCGCGCGCGAGCCACGCGGAGTGGTTGGGCGCGTCGGCGCCGACCCTCGCGGATCCCGACGACGACGACCGCGCGCCCGCGCTCCCGGGCATGCGCCACCCGCTGCTCCTGGAGCCGTCGCTCGCGCCCTTACCGCGCGGAGGGAAGGTCGGCGCCGAAGAAACCACCCAGGGGTGGGAAGAAGACGGCGAAGTGGAGTCGGACGACGAATCCTCCGAATCCTCCGAATCCTCCGAATCCTCCGAATCCTCCGAATCCTCCGCGGCGTCCGCCTCGACGGTGGTTCCGGTGGACTTTGTGGTCCCCGCGGGGGCGTCTCTGGTCGCCATCACCGGGCCGAACACGGGCGGTAAGACGGCGAGCATCAAGGCCCTGGGCCTGGGCCTTCTGATGGCGCGCGCGGGGCTGCACCTCCCGACGGAACCCGGCGAGGAGGCGGTCGTGCCTTGGACCGAGCGCGTCCTCGCGGACCTCGGCGACGCGCAGACTCTTGACCTGGAGGGCGGGCTGAGCACCTTCTCCGCGCACCTCGCGCGGCTCCGGAGCATCCTCCGCGCGACGCGGGAGACGAACGCGGCGAGACGGGGAGAGACCAACGCGAACGCCTCGAGCCGCGTGGTGGTTCTGCTGGACGAGCCGGGGGGCGGGACGGACCCCGCCGAGGGCGCGGCGTTGGCCGTCGCCGTCCTCCGGGCGAGCGCGAAGGAGGCGAGGCTCACCGTGGCGACGAGCCATTACGAGGAAGTCAAGGCGCTCGCGGGGGGGACCCAAACCCTTCTCGAGGAGGGGGAGGAAGCGAACGAGGGTTCCGGAACAACCAGGGTGACGCGCATGGAAGGCGCTTTCAACGCGGCCGTGGAGTTCGACGCGGAGACGCTTCGGCCGACGTACCGCCTCCTGTGGGGCGCGTCGGGGGAGTCCAACGCTTTGGCCATCGCGCGCGGGCTCGGCCTCGCGCCCGACCTCGTCGACGCCGCGACGCGGCGGTGGGAACGAAACAAACGAAGCCAAAGCGGCGGCAGTTCGAGGGGAGGGGGTTATGGACCTTCCGGGTCCGAGTCTCTGGACGCGGAGGCGGAGGAGCTCCGCGCGGCGCTCGAGGCGGAGCGCGCGACGCAGGAGGCTCGGCTGGCGGCGGCGCGGGGGGCGCTGGAGCGCGCGGAGGCGCTCCGCGCGGAGGTGGCCGAGCGCGGCGCGGCGATGCTCGACCTTCGCACGCGGCTGTTCCTCGAGGACGCCGAAGAACGCGCCGCGGAGGCGCTTCGGGGCGCCGCGGAGGCTCTGGAGGCGGTGGATGATATCGACGCGCTGGACGACGCGGCGCGCGCGTTTCTCCCGCCGGGGTGGGACCTCGACGAGCGCGGCGACGCCGTCGTCGCGAGCGCCGGCGCGGGCGCGAGGCGCGCGTGGACCCCGAGCGTCGGCGCCGTCGTCGTCGTCAGGCAACTCGGAGGCGCGGAGGCGGAGGTCGTGGGCGTGGACGAAGACGCGGGGGAAGTGGTCGTGAGGATGGGGGGGATCACCACCAGGGCGCCGCTCGCGGGGGTGAGGCCCGCGTGATACGCGACATAGAACGCGGAACCGATCTCTAGAGTAGACTCTATATAGGACTATGTTTACGAAGGTCATCCCCCGTCACGCGAAGACCGCCCCGACGCCTCCTAGGGCTCGGACGGTTCCCGCCTCTGCCCCCCCCGCGCCCACCCTTCCTCCTCGTCCCCCTCCGCCCCCGTCCCTCGGCGCCGTCGCCATCGCTCGCCATTCCTTCGCGGCGGCCGCTCGCGCCTCCGCCGGCGTCCTCTCCCCCCCCGCGCGGGGTACACCCGGAGGTTCGAACAGCTCCCCGTCCTCCTCGCGATCCCACGCCGCGACCCGGAGCGCCCCGTTCGTGAGCGCCCTGAGCCACCCCTCGGGGTCGCTCGCGATCGCGGCCGTCGTCGCTTTCGCGCGCGCGCGGTACTCGAGGCGCGCCGAGCCCCGCGAGGCGAACGCGACGCAGAGCACGGGTTCGCCGTCGAGCGTCGCCGCGGCGAAAAATTCGCATGCCGCCCCCGCCGCCGCGAGCGGGTAGCCGCCGCACGGCGCGAACGCGCGCCTCGCGCCCGCGAACGACGCGAGCGAGGATGCGAACTCGTGACGGGGATTTCGGTCCTCGGTCCTCGCCTTGGCGCGCGCGAACGCGAACGCTCGGTTCCCGAGCAGACTCTCCCTCTCGCTCGCTTCGCCGGCTTCGGGCCACGTCGCGCGTTCGCCGCCGAGCGCGGCGACGACGACGTCCAACTCGCTCGCGCCCTTCGCGAGCGCCTTGGCGACGTCCGCGCGGTTCGAGTCGAGGTGCGCGGCGATCTCGCACGACGCGGGGAGGAGGCTCCACGTCCGTTCGAACAGAGGCGCGGGCGCGGGCGCGGGGACGAGCAGGTCGGGGAGGGGCACGGCGTACGCCGCGCACCGCAGCGACGCGACGTTCCGAGCGTCCGAAGAAGCCGGTCCCGAAAGCCGCCGAACGGAGGCGCCCCCGACGCCGCTCGGATCGTCGTACGTCACCACGGGGCGCACCTCCACGCGCCCGAACGCGAGCGCGCGGAGTTCGAGGTGGACCTCCGCCTCCGCGCCCGCGCCCTCGCCCCGCCGCCGAACCAGATGCCCCGGCGGGAACGCCGCGGAGAGCGCCTCGCGCTCGCCGCTCCTTCCAGCCCCTCCCGACCCGCCGCGCCCCCTCCCGAACCGCGAACCGGCATGGTCCCAAGAATTGTGAGGGGAGCCCCCGCCGAGCTCGACGACGACCCCGGGCGCGCCGTCGGCGAACCGCGCGGGGCCGGAGGTGGCGACGGTGAGCGTCCCCGCGAGCGTCGCCGCCGCCGCGCCGGGGGCGGCGGGCGCGTTCGTCGCCGGCTGCGGGCGACACCGAAGCGTCACCGTCGCGACGCGCGTCGCCGGGTCCACGACGTGCGACGCCTCGACGAACGTCGGGTCGGACGCGCCCGTGAGCGCGGCGAACGGCGCCGCGTCCGTGGGCGCGGCGATCTCGCGGTCGCCGCGCGTGACGCACGCGAACGCCGCGTCCATCGCCGACGCGCGGCGCGCGCTCGCCGCGAGGGAAAAATCCAAATCACCACCCGCGTCGCGCGACGACGCGTCCGACGACGTCTTGTCCGACGTCTCCGTCGCGTCCCTCACCCCGAACGCGTCCGTCCGAACGCTCCAGTCCTCGCCCCCCTCCCTCGCCGCGTCCAAGAGGCGCGCGAGGACCAGCGGCGGCGGGTCGGACGCGGGCGGCCTCGGCGGGTCCCACGCGGGCGCGGCGCTCGCGGCGCGTCGCGTCAGCCGCTCGCGCGTCCGCCTCGCGCGCTCACACGCGGCTCGGCCGACGCGCCGCACGTACGCCTCCCCGTCGCCCTCGCGGATGAGCGCGTCCAGCATCCGCGCCGTGGCGGCGGACATCGAGGGGCACCTGGCGCACAGAGTCTCGGCGCACGCGAGCCCCGCCGCGGCGATGTCGGACGCGGCCGCGCCCGAGTAGGGACAAACGTCCGACGAAAGAGCGTCGGACGACGAAGCGCCTCCCCTCGCGGGACCGTCCTCGTCTTCTTCGGGGGCGTGGAGCGTCCCGGCCTCTCTCTGCGCGGCGGCGTTCCTCCGCTCGGCGAACGCGCGCCCCGCGCCCCCCGCGCACAGATCCCGCACGATCGCCGCGATGGCGCGCCCGAGCGGTCCCCCGGGCGCGCCGACGGCGGCGTTCGCGGCGTCGCCGACGGGGAGTTCGACGTACCGACACGCGACCCACGCGACGCCCGCCAGCGCGGCGTCGTCCGGCGGACCGCCCGAGTATTCCGAGGATCCGCTCTCCTGCACCAGCGCCGCGAGCACGCGAAGCGCCGCCTTGTGCGTGCCCGGGGCCTCGGGCCGCGAACCCTCGCTCGCCGCCGCCTTCGTCGCCGCGCACAGGCGCGCGATGAGCCTGAGCGAGGCGTCCGACGCGGCGCGGCGGGAGGAGGAGCGGTTTCGGCTTCGGTTTCCGGTTGTTCTCGAACCCGCGGCGGAAGGGTCGCGTCGCAGCGCGGCGGATCGGAGCGTCGCGGAGGCTTCGAGCGCCACCTGGCACCAGCCCGCCTTGGCCTCCTCGTCTTCCGGGCGGAGGGAGAGGATCGCCTCCGCCGCGCACGTCACGAGCTCTTCCCTGAACGCGTCGCCGGCCTCGGCGGCGGTTCGCGCCTTGGCCGCCTCGGCGCGCGTCGCCGCGAGGCGCGTCTTCGCATCCTCCCGCGCCTCGTTCTTCAGACGCGTCGCTTTGCTCGACCCGAACATGCTCCCGCGGCGCCCGCCCGCCTCGAACACCCCCGCCTCCTCCGCCGCGCTCGTCGCGGCGCGCTCGTTCGCGTCCGCGCGCTCGGCGGCTTCGCGGCTCTGGTCTCGGTCGTCCGCGACGTGCGCGCCGATGATTTCCCCGAGCGGCGTCATCACCACAATCGCCTCCGGGTGCGCGCGCATCTCCGCGTGGCACCGAAACGCGCGCGAGAGCGCGGCGACGCGGACGTCCGGCCGCGACGCGAGCCCGAGCCTCGAACGATCGACCAGCGCGCGGATCGCGGGGAGGGGGAGGTTGACGGGCATCGTGGGGAGCGCCGCGGCGACGGCGAGCGCCGCCGCCGCCCTCGAGAGGGGCGACGTCGCGTCGCCCGCGGGGCGAAGCGGGCGGAGGCGGAGAAGCGTCTCCGCCGCGAACGCTGAAGCGGCATCTCCCGAGGGGGCGTTCTTGTCGCCCGTGGCGGCGTGTTTCGATCCCGCGCCTCGCTCCTCCTCCTCCGCGTGGTCCACGAGCGTCCACCAGATTTTTTTCGAGGAGACCCAGCCGCTGCGCGGGTCGTCGCGCTCGTCCTCGTTCGCGGGAGGCAGCGCGTCCCACGCCCGCATGAGCATCGCGGTGCCGTCGGAGGCCCAATCGAGCGGTCGCGACGCGCGCGGAAGCGAGCCCGAGAGCGCCAAGAGCGCGACCCCGGCGGCGAACGCCGCGCGGAGCGGCGCGGCGTCGTCCCGCGGGACCCCGGCGGCGTCCGACGCTTGGCCATCGTCGCCGAACGCTCGCGGCGAGAGGCCGTCGCCCATCGTCATCGGCGCCGCCTCCGCGTCCGCGCGCGTCCGTCGCAGAAGCGTCTCGCCGACGGCGTCCGCAGCCGCGAGCCCGAGCCGGTGCGTATTCTCCTCGTCGTCCACGAGCGCGTTCGCGCCCGGGTCCGGGAGCGACGTCCGCGCGGCGTCGCGGAGGCGTCGAAGCGCCGACGTTTGGGGAGGCTCCCGCCGCCGGCCCAGCGGCGTGCCTTTCCGTTCGTCGGACCCGGGACCGGTCGAACCCTCCTCGTCGTCGCTCGGGCCCCCGCGCTCGAGCCCCGCGCACGCCGCGGCGCACACCGCGCCGATCCCCACGCACCGCGCGGAGAGCGGCAGGGACGCCGCCCTGTTCGCGACGTCCCTCGCGCGTACCAACAGGGTGAGCGTCGCGTCCAGGCGAAGCGCCGCGAGGAGCGAACACCGTTCCGAGCGCGGGTCGTCCCCCCCCGCCGCCGTCGCCGGCCCCGCCGCGTCCTCGGGCGAACACCCGACGCTCGGCGCGGCCAGGTCGTACGCGCCGAAGTCCTCGCACTCGCGCGCGTGCAGCGCCAGGCACCGCGCGAGGCTCGGGTGGCACGCGTCCAGCGCGGGGCCGACGAGCAGCGCGACGGCGTTGAACGCCGCGGCGAGCACGCGCGGCGGCGGCGTCCGTTCTCCGTCGGCGCCGGTGACGACGCCAAGGACGCGCTTCCAATACGCCGCCGCGCACTTCGCGCCCTCGCCGAAGGCGCCCGTCGCGTCCGCGCCGTCGCCCTCGACGCGCGCGAGGGCATCGAGCGCGGCGGCGCGCGAGAGCGTCGCGCCGACGGCGGCGATGGCGGCGGCGCGCGCCTCCGTCTCGGCGCCCGACGCGCCGTCACCCGCCACCAGGCGCTCGAGCCGCGCGCGCTCGAGCCACAGCACGCGCGCGGCGAGCCGCGGGGGCGCCCGCGCCAGGACGCGAAGCGAGAGCTCCGTCGCGAACGCGCTCCCGCCGGAGAGGTGGAATCCGCCTTCCTGGCCGCCGTTTACTCCGCCGCCGAGTTCTCGCGCGGAGACGGCTTCGCGGAGGCACTCCTCCAGCGTCGCCTCGTCCTCGGCGGCGAACGAACCCACCTCGCGGAGTAAAGCGGCGGCGAGGCGCGCGTGCGCGCGCGAGGCTGGTTCCTTCGCGCCGCGCGCGCCGCGGAGGAGGCAGCCGCACAGCGCCGGGACGAGGACGTCGGCGCGGAGGCGCTGGGAGCGCGTCGCCAGGAGCGTCGCGCGGAGCACCGCCTCCTTGCGCTCGCTCGCCTTCTGCTCCATCTTTCGCGTGGGGGACTTGGGGCCGTCCTTCGTCGCCACGGGGGGCGCGCCCGCGCTCGCGATCTCGGACGCGAGCTGCGCGGTGCTCATCCCCGCGACGTCGGGGAGCGCGGCGGCGGCGGGAGGCATGGCGCTCTGAGGGAAATCGGGCGAGGGAGGGAGGCTGGGTTGCTGGGGGGTGAATCCAATCGGAATCCAATCCGGGGACCCGCTGCTCCGCGGAACGCCTCGGCGCGAACGCCCCGCCGGCGCGAGCGTGGACGACCCTAGCGACGCGGGGACGTGGAGGCGCGGTACCCGTCGAACACGAACAGGACGCTGCCGAGGACGAAGAGCGCGTTGCCCGCGTTGTACAGCTCCGACCACACCGCGTCGTCCGCTCGGTCGCCGCCGTGGCTGATGCCGAGCCCGCCCGCGAAGAAGGCGCAGCTGCCGAGGAGGTACAGGCACGACCCGCCGAGGTACGCGGTCGGGCGGAACGCGGCGCGGCGCGTCTCGGTCGGGGATACGGAGGGCGGCTTCTCCGAACCGTCCGCGGGCGCGTGGGCCATCGACCGCGCGCCGAGGAGGTCTGGACGGGGAGGCGCGGACGCCGGTCGGGGAACCACGACGGCGGTTTTGAATCTCGAAGGAGTCCAAGGAGTGTGGGCCCGGCGGTTCCAAAATGACATTGCCAAAACGTCGACTTTTTCGGGTCGAACCAGCAGGGGGATGGATGCCAATCTCGGACGAACAATAAATAGGCTTGAAAGATGCCCGGGGCGCATACGCGCCGCTCGTTCCATCTCTCTCGTATATGTATCACATATCACCCCCTCTCCTCCGCGAGCCTCTCCATCTTCTCCTTGACCTCTCCGTGATCCTCCGGCGCGACCCTCTCATCCTCCGCGGCTGCGATTTCTTCGAGCGCCCCCGCGAGCTCGGCGACGATGGATTGGATTCGGTCCTCGTCGGCTTTCGGCCCGAGGGCGTCGCGCGCGAGCGCCTTGACGCGTTCCTCCGCGACGCGCATCCTGAGCCTGCTCGCGAAGAACGCGCGCGACTGGTCCCAGGGCACCACCTCCCGAATCGCCCTCTTCTGCAGCATCACGCCGGGGGTGTCGTGCAGCGCGGCGAAGTGCGTCGCGAGCTGTTTGAACGCCGGGGTGAGTTCCTTCTCGAGCTTCTTCTCGGCGGCGCCGAGGTCTTGCGCGCTCTTGCTCGCCGAGCCCTCCCGCTCCCCCGCGGCGAGGCGCTGCATCGCCGGGCACGTGCGTTTCATCGCCTTCACGAGATCCGCGCGCCTGAACTTGATGTCCACGACGCCCTCCGGCTCCAAGACGCCGCCCTTGCTTCCGTCGGCGGCGTAGAACTCCATCTGCCTTGGGTTGATGCTTGAGTCGATGACGACCCACGCCCCGCCCCTGAGCTCGCCCCCGTGCGGGATGTACACGAAAATCGGCTGCTCGTACTCGCGCAGCGCGTCGACGATGTACGCGCCGTATTTGAGAATCTCGCCGTACATGTCCCTCAACCCCCCGGCGAACCCTCGCCAGTTGGCGAAGATGATCAGCGGCAACCCCTCGCGGTTCATGTCCCCGATCGCCTGCGCCGTCTTGAACGCGCTGTCCGGGAACCAGACCTGGCCCGCCTGCTGCTCCTCCGCGATCTGGGCCCCCTCAAACGCGGGATCCGCGGGGACGGTTTTTTCGCTCGTCCGCGTCTCCACCGCGACGGCGCCGATGGGGAGCCCGCCCAGCCTGGCGCGCCCGGTGACGACGGACCGCCCCCAGTCCGTCATCACCTCCATGAACGACCCGCGGTCGAAGAACCGCGCGAGCATCTCGCGCGGGTCGTGCGGCGCCGAGGTCGGGGTGAACCCGACGGGGCGGTGGATGGTGTCGAACTGGTCGCCGCGCCCGGGACTGAACGGAAGCGGCGCGCCCCGGCGCTCGGGAACGAACGAGAGCCAACGCAAAATGTTGGAGACGCCGCGGACGTCGTCCGACACCACGAGGTGCGACACGCCGTTGGCGCCCATCACGCGCGGCCCGCCGATCTGCGCGTTGGACGTGTACACCTCGCGCCCGAGCACCTTATTCAGCGCCGACGCGCCGGTGAGAATCAGGGGCGCCTCCTGGTGCTGAATCACGCGCTGGCACAGCCGCGAGCAGTACGCGCCGATGCCGACGGAGCGCCCCGTGACGTACGCCATCGTGACGGTGCTCTTGTACGCCCTGGAGGTGGCGGAGGCGATCTCGCCGGACCCCTGGAGGCACTCCACGCCCTGACCCCCGCACACGTCCGTGATGGCGAAGCGAACCTCGCCGGTGCGCTCGTCCACGACGCGGTCCGCCAAAACCCGCCCGTTGGCGCCGAGCGTCTCGTAGTCGTCCTCGGACAGGTAGATGTACTCGAACCCCTTGGAGGGCTTGGTCTCATCCGTCCACTGGACCCTGAACGCCGCCTTGACCGCCTCGTCCAGACCGATGCGAGCGCCGGAGTTGGCGCTGATGTACACGCACGGGAGACCCTCCTGGCACGCGAGGTCGAACGCGGCTCGGTACACCGCGTCCTCCCGCGGGGAGAAGGAACCGGACATGTGCGTGATGTCGTTGGCCACCAAGACGATGTCGCGCCCGCGAGGGTACTCCTCCGTGACCAGCGTCACGCGCCAGCACACCATGCCGACGTCGTTCTGCCCCGCGGGGCGATGCACCTCGACGAGCTTGCCCGCCTTGCCGTGGCCCGGGGGTAAGGAGGGCGCGGAGGCGCTGCTCTCGAGGACGAGCTCGACGAGCGCGGAGATGCCGAACCCGCCCGTGGTGCCCTCGCCGGGCGCGGGGGCGACGCCGCCGCCGCGCGCGTTCCCGACGCGCGCGGCGCTCCCGCCGGATTCAGCCAGGACGTTGGCGAAAATCTCGGGGAAGTCGTACGCGTACGTGGACGACAGGTTCTGGCAGATCATGCGCTTGCGCTGGATCGTGTCCAGGAGCGGGTACGGCGCTCTGCGGGGCAGAGAGACGCCGGACGCGTACGTCGCGCTCGTCATCTTGAACTTGAGCCCGTCGACGTTACGCGCCACCACCTCCCCGCCGCCCACGCGAACCTCCACGTTGCTCACCTTCAGCCGCCTCAAATCCTCGAAGGTGATGTGGATGAAGGACGCGATCGCCGCCTCGACGCGGGGCAGGTCCTCCACCGTGGTTCCGACCATGTTGATGTACACGTGGTTCCACGCCGTGCCGTGCTGCCCGACGGCGAGCTCCATCGACCCGAGGACGTCGGCGAGGACCGAGTCGTCGTGCACGCTCGCCGCGCCGGCGCCGAGGCACGAGAGGTCGATGGCGACCGATCCCGAGGCGGTGCGCTTGTGCAGCTTTCCGTCCGCGGGGGCCTGCACCCCGGCGAGGAGAAGCTCCTTCTGGTACACCGTCGCGCGCAGAAACACGCGGCGGTCGCGTTGCGGGAGCTTGGCGCCTCGGCGGGACTGCGGCACCGCCTCCTCGGCGAGGAAGACGCCGATGCTGTACTCGCTCGGGTTGACGAAATTGGGCGCCCTCGCGCGCCCGTGCGCGCGCGACGCGATGACCCCGACGCACTCCACCTGGAAGTTCGCGAGGCGCTCCACCTCCATCTGCGCCGCGACGTGCGGCCAGAACCCGCGAGCGACGGACACCTCCTTGAATTCCCCCTCGGGCGCGAGCGGCGACCCAACGGACACCGACCCGGATCCGTCGCGGAGCGGCGCGGACACCGATCCGGCGCCGGCGGCGCCGTTTCCGGCCGCCGCGCCCGCGGGGGCGAACGCGACCGACGTTCGCGCGAAGGAGAAGTGCTGCGGCGCCGCGCCGTTCGCGAGGAGCGTCACGGCGACGCGCGAGGTGGAGGGGGAGATGGCTCCCGCCAGGTGCTGCCCGCTGACGAAGGCGGCGGCGGCGTCGCGCACGTCGCTCTTCTCCCGGCCGTGGAGCCGGGGGTAGGAAATCACGAAGGAGAGCTCCTCGGGGAGTTGGTTCGACGCCTCGGGGAGGGCGGCGACCGCGTGGCCGAGCGAGGGCGCGAACAGGACGAGGTTCCGCCCGGCCTCGCCCTCGGGCCGGACGAACGTGACGCCAGGCTCCCCCGCGAACACCTCCGGTCCCGCCCCGGGGACGTCGCGGAGGACGACGCCCGCGGCGGCAAAGAGCGCCTCGATGGCGGCGAATTTTTCCGTCTCGGAGGGCGCCTCGAAGAGCGTGCCCCAGCTGAACCCGCCGCTCCCGTCGTCGAACGCGCCCGCGTCCGCGACGTCGACGCCGCGCATCACCGTCTGCTCCTCGGCGAGGTTGGCGTACGAGTTGAACCTCGCGAGGGTGTTGGTGTTGTCGAGGAAGAGCGTCCCGACGGACCGACGCTTGACCCGGTCGCCTCCCGGAGTCTCCGCCGCCGCGCCGTAGGCCCTCGGTCCGTCCCGTAGGCTCTCCGTCTCGGACGTCACGTCGGAATACGCGGCGAGGTCGTCGTGCGAGCCGTAGAGGGAACCCGCGGAGGCTAACCCGAAATCGGAGAGGGATTCCTGGCGCGCGTTCAGAAGCGCCGGGTTGGACCCCGCGCGCTCGATCGCCTTCATGCGTTCGCGCCGCGACTTTCGGGACTCGTCCTGCATCCTGACGACAATCTGCCTCGCGCGATAACTCACCTCCTTGTACCCCGCCTGCGACGCGGATTCGAGCTTCATCAGGCGCATGACCGCGGAGAGGCACGGTTCGGCGTCGAGCATGTCGTGCGCGTCCACCTCGTCGAGGATTTTCATCACGAGCGCCGACCGGCGCGAGAGCCGCGAGTGCGCGTGGGCGTAGTGCACGACGGCGCTCGCATCGCCGCGGTACCTACTGCGGAGCAACATGATGGCGTCCTCGAAACTCGCGCTGCACGCGAAGGGCTCCTCGGCGTCGAGGAACGCCTCGAGGAACCGCGTCAGGACCCGAACGCGGTTCATGTGCAGCCCGCCGTCGAACTGTTCGACGAAGGTGCGGAGCGGGAAAAAGTCAGGGCCGCAGCGCTCGATGAGATCCTTGACGCGCCGCACCGCCGCGGAGATGACGTCCGCGGCGGAGGACCCGTCGTTCGCGTCGGGGGCGTCCACCGCGCCTCGCATGAGGTTCTCGATCTCCGCGAGCTCCTCGAGCGCAGCCTTATCCGCGCGCGACGACACCGCCTCCTTCGTCTCGGCGAAGTCGTCCGCGGCGAGCCGCATCGTGCCGACCACCTCCAGCAGCGGCGTCACCGGGTCGGCTTCGCCGTTGAAGTCGTACCCCGAGAGAAGCTGCGCGATGCCCGCGCTGTTGACGTTGAACTTCACCAGCGCGCTGTCGTCCTTGCCGCGCGACCCGGCGAATCGCCGCGAGGGGAACGCCGTGAACGTCCCCGAGAAGGGACGGCTCACGTTCACCGCCGCGGCGTCCTCCACCTCCACGGAGCACAGCGCGTCCCCCGTCTCGAGCGCCGCGCCGGCCTGCATCAAGTGCGTGATGATACCCGTCGACGTCGCCAGGAGCGGCATCACCGTCTTCATCACCTCGATCTCGCAGTACGCCACGCCCTCGGCGGCTCGGCTCCCGTCCGGGATGAGGTAACGAAGCAGCTTGCCCGTCCCGGGCGCGATCATCTTCGTGGGGTCATGGTCGTCGGGGAAGAAGCACGGCCTGCCGTCGATGTGAACCTTCAGACCCACCTTGGTCGGTTCGGCGTGCACGACGAACGCCCGCCCGCCCAGGAGCACCTTCAGGCCGCCGTCGTGGAGGACCAAAACCTCCGCCTCGCAAACCGGTTCCTCGTTGACGTGGATGTAGAAGAGCGCGTGCGAGCCCATCGTGACCCGAAGGCTGTACTTGACGTCCTCGTAGATGAGCTCGAACGCGTGCTCCGAGAGGTTGGTCATCCACGTCTCCGGGGGAACGCCGCGCTTGAGCGCGTCCACGACCCTCTGCTCGAGCTCCTGGTGTCTCACGCTCGCACGCATCACCGCGCCGCACGCGACGACGAGGTGGTCAGTCAGACCATCCTCCGGGGGTTTGTCCTGCGCGGCGATGAGTCCGTCGAGCCACGCGGTGGAGTGCCGATCGGCGCGGAACTCCTCCTTCTCGATGAGCGCGCGGAGGTATCCGACGTTGCAGTGAATCTCGCCGCGAACGCTGAGCTCGCCCAAGGCCTGAACGAGGAGCGTCCCGGCCTCGTCCCTCGTCGGCTTATGCGCGAAGACGTGTCCGAATTGGGAGTCGGCGAACTGGTGGACGCCGCCGGTCAGGCCGACGCTGAAGTTTCCGGTGACGCCGGGGAGGGATCTGAAGTGCAGCTCGTGGATCGCCCCGGACGTGGGCTTGAACCCGCTCGCGGGGTCCTCCGCGGTGATTCGCCCGGCCATGCAGTGACCGATCGGGGGATTCTGCGGCGCGACGTCGAAGTCGATCGGGGTCACGCCCATCGGATCGGCTTGTCCGTAAAACTTACGGATGTGCGGCATCTTGTGAAGGGGGATCCCCATCGCAATCTGCAGCTGCACCGCGGGGAGGTTGACGCCCGTGATCGTCTCCGTCACCGGGTGCTCCACCTGCAAGCGCGGGTTCACCTCGAGGAAGGAGTAGACGCCCGTGGTTATGTTGTAGAGGTACTCCACCGTCCCGACGCCCGAATACTTCACCTTCTTCGCCAGGCGGACGGCGCCGCGCTCGAGCTCTTCGCACACCTCCCGCGGCGCCACCGTCACGGGCCCCTCTTCGATGATCTTCTGATGCCGGCGCTGCACGGAGCAATCGCGACCGTACAGCGACACCGCGTTGCCGTGCTTATCCGCCACCACCTGCACCTCGAGGTGGCGACTGTTGGTCGAGAGCTGCTGGATGAAGATGGGCGACCCCGGAACCTCCGCCTGCACCTGCACGTATCCCGTGCGGAGCTCGTCCATGTTCGTCACCATGCGAATTCCCTTACCGCCCCCGCCCTCCGACGCCTTGATCATGAGCGGAAACCCCACCTTCGCCGCGGACACCTCCGCCTCCTCGAGCGTCGCGAGCGTCGCCTTGAGAAGGACGTCGTCCGGAATGGTGATGTCCGGGACGGTGAGTCCGCTGCCGGACCACGGGATCACGTTCACGTCGCACGACTGCGCCAGGAGGTTGGCGCAGATCTTATCGCCGACGGCGTCCATGCTCTGCGCGCTCGGGCCCAGGAAAGCGATGTCGTGGTACTCGAGCGCCGCGGGAAGCTTGGGGTTCTCCGAGGCGTGGCCCCACCCGGGCCACACCGCGTCCGCCTCGCACCGACGCGCCACCTTCACGATGAGATCAACATTCGCGAAGTTGTTCCGGTTGCTTCCGCCCTCGACCGAGATGAACTCGTCAGCCAGGCGAATGTACTCCGCGTTCGCGCGGAGATCGTCGTCCGTCGCCATGCACACGATGTGAAGCACATCGTGCGTGCGGAAGGTCTCGTACTCCCACAGCCGAAGCGAACGTATCGCCTTCACGGCGCCGACTGATGACCGGGACGAGGACGAGGGGAGAGGGGTCGTCAGCTAGGTCGGCGAACGCGGGGGAGACGAGAAATCGCCGGACCGCTCGCGGGGCGGGGCAACCGGAGGGGATCACGCACGTCCGTTGTTCGCGATGAGGATCTTGCGGATCAAACGCGTGCCCCCTCGAGAGAGAACGTAGTTCTCGAACTGAATCTCGGCGGCGGCCACTGTGTCGCGGGAGTGCGGGGGGGAGGGAGGCGGAAGTCGTCAGAGCGAGGAAGACGCGGGGACTCGCGACGGGGGTGTCCGATCATCAGCGCGCGGCTGGTACGCACTCGTCTCTGGCGTGACGCGCGCCCGACTGACGGCGCGGCGCGAGCTCTGCGCACGCCTCGATACCGCCGGAGGCTCGCGCGGGCGCGTCGGTCGAGAGACAACCTCCTCTCCTTCCGACACGCGCGTTCGTCGCTCGCCGCAATGGATAGCGAGCAGTCGGAAAACGCGCCGACGACGAGTGCCCGCTCGCCTCCCGCCAGTGGTCCCGCTCCAGGGTGGGTGCCGAGCCGAACCGTGAATTTGGCGGACTGTTTGTCGGTCTCCGACAGATGACTTGAAAGGCACGCCAGCACTTGAAAGGCACGCGAGCAGTCCAGATTTTCTCGAACGGGCCGAAGTGTTGCTTTCTCTCCACGACGGCCGAAGCAAGTGACGCGACGCGTGCCACTTCGATCGGCGTCCGGGCGGTGTTCCCTGAGGTGCGCACCCTCGACGCGCGTCTCGCGTCAGATTTCCGCGCCACTCCGCACGCGTGAACGACGACCCGAGTCCTTCTCGTCACGCTCGTCGGGGCAGAACCCCCAAGCCTCCGACGCTTTCTGACGCCTTCTGACGCTTCGACGCACTCCCCTCCCGATCGCACCCCCTCAGCGTCGTCTCCTCTCGCTTCGAACTATGGCCGCGCGCATCCTCGCGGGCGCCCTCGCGGGCGCGGGCGCGACCGTCGTGCTGAACGACGCGTACCCCGATGCCATCCCTAGCCTCGGTCTCTCCCGCCCGAAGGATATCAAGCTGACGTACTTTGACATCGCCGGAGTCGCGGACAAGGTGCGGATCGCGATGCACATCGGCGGCATTGCTTTCGAGGACGATCGAGTCTCCTTCGCGCAGTGGCCTTCGATCAAGCCTACGACGCCAAACGGCCAATTACCGCTGATGGAATCTGGCGGAAAGAGGTACGCCCAGTCCTCCGCGATGCTTCAGCTCGTCGGGAAGCTCACGGGATTGCAGAGCCGGGACCCGTGGGCGGCGCTGTTAGTCGACGAAGTCATCGGCTTGGACGAGGACTTCCGCAAAAAGGTGGCGCCGAGCGTGTACGTCGCCTACGACCAGTCTCTCAGCGCCCGCCAGAAGAAGGCGAAGATCGCTCCGATGCGCAAGACGATCGCCGAGGAGGACATTCCGTTCTACTTCTCCCGCTTCGAGAAGAAGCTCGAGGAGAACGAATACCTCACGGGCCCGAAAGTGACCATCGCCGACGTCCAGTTTCTCACGACGGTTCGGTGGATGAGCTCCGGCATCCTCGACGGCATTCCCGCGACGTGCTTGGACCCCTTCCCGAAGATTAAGGCGTTCAAGGAAAAGATGGAGGCGATCCCGGAAGTGGCGGCGTACTTAGAGAGCACGAAGAAGAAGTAGGCGAGTGGCGAGAGTACGAGTGAAGGATGTAAGAGAGGTACAGAGACACGCGAGGGAGGGTCATCACTGTGAAAACCTCGCTTCCATGAAATGCGACGCCACTGAGCTTAGTCGTCGTGATTATTCAGCTGCCGGCGGCGGTCGCGCCAAGGCACAGAGATCTCGCGGCGCGGGCAGGGGCCGCCCATCGCGCGTAGATGGGCGACGCCAGCGACGAGTGGCATTCGGCGGCGCGGATCGAGGCGTCGCTTCCTAGACCCTCCGCGGAAGATGACCCCGACGGCGTCTTTGGCGGCGGACTGGTGGTGGAGTGTGCCTCTCGCGCGGGGTTGCTGGCGATGCCCGCCGACGTCCCCGTCGGGCTCAACCTGCAGGAAGAGCCCGCGTCCGCGCGGCGCGACGCGAACGGGGCGTGGGAGTTCTCACCCGGCGCCGCGCGCGCGCTTCGCGAGTATCTCGAGGCGCACCCCGAGCTCGTCTCCGCCGTGCTCCGATCCGCGCACAGAGACGCGGCGGAGGGTTCCGGAACCCTTCGCGTGGGCAGGTTCATCCGCGGCGTTCCCACGAACGTCGCGCATCGCGCCCGCGCCTGGCGCGACGCGCGGCTCCCCGCGAAACTTCTCGCCCTCGACGCCGCGCTGGAGCCACCGACGCGCTCACCGGGGAAGCCCAGGAAGCCATCGTCGTCGGGGAAGCGGGGAGACGCCGAGGATCGATCGGCGCCGAGGCGCGACGGCGCGTCGACGGGTGGCGCGTGGGGCGAAAAGAAACCCGACGCCGCGCAGAGCGCCGCGACGGAGAAAGCTCCCGTGGTGCTGGTTCCCGCGGGGCCACCCGCGGTTCCGGCGTGGGGCGGCGCGGCGAGGGTTGCCTCCGGTGCCGCCGCGACCGGCGCGGCCGGGCCGAACCTCTCGGACATTCTCTCGGAGCAAACCGCCACGGCGGCGGCGAGGGAAGCGCGCGGCGCCGCCGCAATCTTCGAGACGAGAGCGGCGGCGCCTTCGGTCGAGACCGGCGCCCAATCAGGCCGATCGCCGCTGGCTGTGCAGACGCGCACCGGGCGGAGGGAGACGGGCGCGGCCGGGGCGAAGAGCGCGACCGGGGCGAAGGGCGCGGCCGGGGCGAAGGGCGCGGACGTGTCGGGGTCGGACGCGCGAAAAGGGGGGTGGGCGGCGATGGTCCGCGGGAAAGAGTCGGGGTCGCCCGCGCCGGTATGGGCGATGCGCGACGCGCCGCCCGCGACAAACGCGAGCGCCGGAGCGCCGGCGCCGCCGAGGCTTCCGAAGATCACGCCCGAGCGCCTCGCCGCGGAGGCGAGGCGGAGCAAAGTGGATCAATTCGGGAAGATTAAGTGTTTGGTGTGCGGGCGGATGTTCAAGAGCTATCGGCCGCTCGAGCAGCATCTCGTCGCCAGTCACTACGGTCTCAACTCGATGGAGGCGAAGGCGATCGAGGCGGCGATGCTCGCGTCGGGACGCGCGGTGCCCGGGGACGGATCCGCCAAGACGACCAAGACGGAACGCGTCGCGGTGCAGTTTGGAGAGATTCTCCAGCAGCCGCGGAGCCGACCGGGAGACGCCCCCGTCGCCACGCTCGCCGCGAATCTCTCGGCGTACATTCGCGAGGCCAAACCTTCCAAGCGCGACAGGCGCGAAGCCGCCGCGGCGAGCGGGAAACCAAAAGTCGGCGGACAGATGGTCATCAATCCGAATCAGGCCATGTCCTCGGGCGTTGTGCATCGGCGCGGGAAGGAACACGAGGGGGGGAAGAAGAAGAAACGCCCGACGAAACTCAAGCGTATCATCCTGAAGGAGCGGTCCGAGCGGCTCGAGGCTGAGGAGGCGGAGAAGGCGGCAAGAGAGTGGGAGGTGTTGGTCGAGATCGGCCGCGTGTACCTGAACCTCGTCGTCGAGGAGGATGAGGCGCGAGCGCGAGTCGATTTGGTGTACCTCGAGGATGATGACAACACCGACGACGAGGAGGAAGCGAAGAAGGAGGAGACGTCGGGCGAGAACCCTCCGGCGGACGAGGAGGAGGCGAAGGAGGAGGAGACGTCGGGCGACCGACAGACAGGAGAGACGGCGCCGCCTCGGGAGGAAATCGAAACGACGCCACCGGCAGAGGAGACGACGAAGGGTGAGGCGTCGAAGTCGGTCGGCTCAGAGCCCAAGCTGGTCGTCTCACGGGGGAACGCCGTGTCGGCCGCGCCTCCCTCGAGTCCGTGGGGCGGCGCGATCGCGTTCAAGGACGCGCTGATGGGCGCGCGAATTCCGGACGACGCGGCGCCGGACTCCTCCGCAAAGCCGAAGAAGAAGTCCAAGCCCCCTCGAGGGGACGGACCGAGGGAAAAGGGCGTGGTGCGCACGTGCGAGGTGTGCGGAGTGACGTGCTCGGGGGAGGACGCGTGGCAGTCACACCTCGTCGGGAAGAACCACGCCAAGGCGGAGCGGCGGAAAGCCGCGGAGGCCGCGGAGGCAGCGGAGGGCGGGAAAAAACCTGAGGAGAAGAAGAACCCGAATAACTCCATCACGTACGTCGGGACCGACGTTCAGATCAGGTACGCGGACCAGGTCATCTCCGTCGAGCTCAACGCGTCCGTCGTCGCGTGTTTGGGCGAGCTGAAGCGGTTCCAGGATCGGGCGTACTTCAAAGACCCGGTCAAAGCCAAGATGCGTAGGCGGCTGGTATTTGGCCTGCGCGAGGTGACCAAGGCGGTGCAGCTGAAACGCGCCAAGGCTGTCGTCGTGGCGCCGAACATCGAGCGCATCGAGTCGGAGGGTGGATTGGATGAGGTCATCAACCAGATCATCGCCGACGCCGACGCGAACGACGTGCCGAAAATTTTTGCCCTGACGCGCAACCGACTGGGTCAGATTGTGGGCAAACGCATGCGCATCAGCGCCATCGCGGTGCTGGATCATAACGGCGCGGACGAACAGTTCAAAGAGATGCTCGCGGCTGCCGCGGCGGGGCGCGCTCTGTTCCACAAGAACAAGGAGGAGATCATGAAGCGCGAGGAAGAGGCGAGAAACGAGGCAAAAGCAGAGGCGGAGAAGAAGGCCCAGGAGGAGAGAGAGGCGGAGGCGAAGGAGAAGGAGGAAGCGAAGAAAGCCGCCGAGGGAGATTCTCCGAGCCTCAACGTAGCGGCGGCGGAATTTATCCCGAAGATTGCGATCGAGAGAGTTCGCGCGGGGAAGACAGAGTGACGTGATCGAGTCGAGACGATAGGACGGGAACTTCATTCTCTCTCGAGGCTCTATAGTAGCTCTGTCCACGATGCGCGTTCGAGTCGCGCCAACGTTCACAATCCCAGCGCGAGCTTTCGCACCAGGAGCGCGACGGAGTCCACCGTTCGACTCATTCGTCGGTGTTCGATGATGAGCGCTGATATTTTTTGCGCGTTGCTCTCGCTCAGGTGCTTGAGCGCGTCGAGTTTCGCCGGTACCTCTTCATCCCCCGCGGCCGAAAACCGACTCATAAGCTTCGCGAAATCTGAACCCGCGTCCCCGATGTTGCTGTCCCTCTCCCGCAGGTCGCGCGGAAGGTAGGCGTTGGTGACGCGCGCGCGGAACACGAGAAACTTGAACGCCTCGCGAACCCGCCGCCCGCGCCACCACGATTGGATTTTCCGCGCCGCGCGTTCGATCCTGGGCGCGTCGCCGTTGACGTACCTGTACGCCAACATCATCTTGTACACGACGATTTTCCCGACGCCGAGGCTCATCATCTCGAGGCACAGCGCTCTGGCCCCCGCCATGCCCTGCGCGCGCCGCCGTTTCGCGAGCTGCGAGTACATCACCAAGCCGCGAGCCAACAGAAAGTTCACCGCGCGTCGCCGCATGACGCGCCAAAACGCCGGGTCGCCCTTGCGCACGATCTGGTCGAGCTGGTGGACGTGAATCTTCGTGATGGACGAAAACGTGAGCGTGTGCGTGCTGTGCGCGTGATGGATCTCCTCGAAACCCCCCGCGAGAATGCACTCGTGCCCAAAGACGTTTCCCGCCATCACGACGCGCCCGGCGGAGACGAGAAACCCGCGATCGAGGATGCACAGGTGGTCCGCGATTTCCCCTTCCCGCGACACCGCCTCCGTCGCGCCGAGCATCACGGACGTCGCCGCCATCGTCACGCGCATCAAAATCGTCGATCGACAATTCAGGAAGAGCGGCGCTTGCTTGAGCCCGACCTTGCTCAGCTGATCCGCCACCTGCGTCTGGAGCTGCGGCGAGAGCGCCTTCATCAGCTCCTGTCGCTCTGGGGACGTCACCAGCTCACTCTCTCGGTCGTGTTTGAACCGGAGAAAGTCGCGCAGGCGAAATCGCAAGTCCCCTGGGAAGTTCCTCTCGCGCATGAGGTAGTTGAGCTCGTCGAGCATGCGCGTGAACGCGGCGTCACCGGCGTTCGCGGCGGCGACCATGTCCGTCAGCTCGGCGATGGTGAACGCGGTGAGGACGTAAATCACGACGCTCGACGCGATTTTGAGCTGCATGTCGCCGATATCCGCCACCTGGATGTCCGACGTGAAGAGCAACTGAATCACGGTGATGTACACGTTGGTGGGGGAGGTCATGTCCACCTCGTTCATGAAGATCCACCGGTCCGGGTCGTTTTCGTCCGCGCCTTGTGCCTGGTACGCCCACGCGCACACCAAAAAGTGAATCACGATGAGCAACGCGAGGCAGTCCTTGCACAGTTTGATGAAGGAGTTGCTCACGTCCACCTGGCTCAGCAGCCGGCCCATGATGCGGTTCGCCTTCATCGCGCGGAGGAGCTTCAGCATCCTCAGGAACTTGATCGCCCTCAGCAGCGGCGTGCTCGAGCTCTTCACCACCTGGTCGAAAGGAAAGAGCGACACGATGTCGATGACAAAGTAGCTCTTGAGGTACCGCTCGCGGATTTTCGGGAGGCTCGTCACCACCTTCTGCGACTCGGAGTCGATGTACGCCAGCACGAACTGCAGCATCAGGTCGAGGACGAAGAACGCGTCCATGACTCGGTTGATGACCATGAACGTCTTCTGCGTGTCCGACATGTCGCCGAAAGTGAGGTCCGAATATGATTCCACGAACGCGGCTTCGTACGGGAGGAGAAAGATGATGGCAAACAGCAGCGCCATCATGAAGATATCCCAGTACGTGACGTACCACAAGTGCGGCAGTACCACGACGTTGACGCCGAAGCACTCTTCGTCCTTTTTGGACCCGCCGCCGTCTCCTGAGCCCGCAATCGCCGTGGGGCTCCAGCCTCCGCCTTCGGCATTACCTCGCAGCCGCGCCGCCGTCGCCGGGTCGTCGAAGCGATGCGCCTCCTCGGCGGCGGCGTATTTCAACATGGCCGCTTTCTTCTCCTTCGCCTCGCGGAGCTTCTCGGCCGTGACTTTCTTCTTCATCCCACGCTCGGGCACCGGCGCTGACGCGAACTGGGCGAGTTTCGCCCCACCGTGCCCGTTCGCGTAAGGATCATCCTCCGAGTCGGAATCGGGCGCCCTCGCCAAACCGGGCGTCGACGAGCCTCGCCCGATGCCCGACCCTGCGTTCTCCCCACCGTTCGCTTCGTCAAGAGCCTTGAGCCTGACTCGGAAAGTCTCGACGTCCTCGTCGGAGAGCCCGCGCCCACGCCGGCGTCGCGGCGCAGAGCCCCGAGCCGTCGTCCCCGGGGTGCGCTGACGCGAGCGGCGCCCGTCGTCGTTCGTTCCTCTTCTATCGCGGCGGTCCTCATCCTCGGGCTCAGGAGGAGGTTGCACCGGCGTACAGCTCGACGCGATGCTGAACCAGTCCGCCATCGCGCCGAGACAGTGCCGGGCGCTGCCCCCGTAACTGCCGGGGCATTGCTTCCGTAACACCGATGTCGGAATCGAGGAGCCACGACGAGCCGTGCCGAATTTTTCGCTCGAACCCGAAAACTGCCACGCGCTGCGAGCCGCGCCGCCGGGTCCGTTCCTTGGTTCGTTGATCCTTGATCTATCCGGTTACCCAGCTGGGCTCCGCACAGCCATTCGAGACGCCGAAGGGACATTTTTCGCGGGAAGGAACTCTACGGGTTGGCTCGCGCGAAGGGTTACTGGTCCGCCGCCGATTGTCGGCTAACTGTGTCCGATAGTCCCTCCTTGCCGCGCTCTCCCCCGCTCCAGGTCATCTGGCGCCGGTGCGGTCGTCGCGACGCTCTGGCGTGCGATAGCGAATATGACGACGGCGATGACTGGGCCGAAGCGCGCGGCGGCGTCGCACCCCGACGTCTCCATCGCGTGGGCGCTCGGCTTCCACGGTCTCTTCGGATCTCTGCACGAGTTGGTCCACCTGCTCGCGGCGTGGCAGACGGGAAGACTCGTCGGCGTGGACGACAGAGCCGGCGCGCTCCGCGTCGCGGCACGCGCGGCGTTCGGTCGCAGCGTTCTCGTCTCGGAGCTTCCGGCAGGTCACGTCGTGGACGTCGCGCGACACGCGGGTTGGGTCGCGAGCGCTGTCATCGCCGCGATAACGATTCTCATCGTCAGACAGAGCCCCTCCCGGCGTTCGTCCGCGAAGGCGGTCGGTCCGCGCTGGTCCGCGGGAACCGCCGCCGCCGTCGCGGCTGTGGTCACCGCGATCGAGGCCGCGTCGACGGACTTATTCCGCGTCGGCGCCGGCGCGGCGTCGCCTTCGCCTGGTGACGGCTCGGGCCCCGGCCGTCTCGCCCTCCTCCTGTGCGGTAATTTTGGAGTGATTCTCATCAACACCGCGTGGGCAGGGACGAAGGAGGCGCTGGACGTCCTCGAGAAGATGGTGCAGATCACGATGATGCGCGGCGCGCAGAGCGGTGGTGTGGTGACGTACGCGTCTGGCTCCGGGGGATCGTCGAATAAGGGCGACGCGCCTCCCCAGCTTCGCGGCATCCGCACGCGCGTCGTCAACGGCAAACGCACCGACCTCTCCGAGCTCGTGCGCAAGAAGTGCGAGGCGCACGACGGGGCGTCGCGCCCGTCGAAGGACTTCGTGCGCGCGTACTCGGGGCACACGAGGTTCGCGACGACGTCCAAGGCGACGTTCGACGGCACGCACCCGCACCAGTGGTGCCCTCCTCGCCCCCGGCAGGTGTACTTTGTCGCGACGCAGAAACACCCGGGCTCGACGAAGCGAATGGTCGAGCACTACATCACGCACAACGGCGACCTCGACTTCTTCCGCGTCGCCGGGCAGTGGCACGAGCTCGGCAAGGTGCAGGTGTGGCTGGAAAAGGTGCTGGAGTGTCCGATGCCCGCCACCGTGGACAGCGCGTGCATCGCCGGCTTGGTGGACTTGCACCGCACCGCCGGGTGCTGGGGTTTGAGCGTGCGATATGCGTACCAGTGCGGCCTCGCCACGGCGTTGGGTCCGGAGGACACCGGGGCGCAGCCGACGTACGCGCAGTACGAGCAGTGTGGCGAGCAATTCGCGCGCGCGCTGGATGGCATCTTGGAGGAAGGAGATGATTTTCTCACCGTCTTCGCCGTGGGGGAGAATAAGAAGCACCGAAAGGAGCTCATGAAGCAGTCGCTCGATAACCTGCAAAGGGCGGGGCCCGCGTCCTACATGAACTTGCCGAACGACGTCGAGGCAAACGCGCTCAAGCAGCTCGTCCAGGCCGCGGTGAACGCCTTCTTCGATAACGACCTCATGCAGACCACGCGTCTGGTGCTGAGCAACAGCAAAGGCTCGTTCGGGCTGTGCATCACCTCGAGCATGGATGCGCACCGCCAGCTGTGCGTCGCCGCGCGAGGGCAAACCATGTCCGTGGCCTTCTATCCCGAGTCGGGATTGATCTGTTACGGCTCAGAGCAAGCGGCGGTGAAAGCGGGGCTGGGAAAGAAGGCGCCGAACGGCAGTTCGCGCGTTGCCGCAGCGAGCGCGGAAGCAACCGGCGAGAACGGCGAGAACGGCGGCAACATGCGCCGCAAAGGATCCATCCTCAGTCTCAGTCGGTTGAATTTAACCGGCGACGGTTCCAATTCCAACTCGTACAGGATGGGGATGAAGACGGACAACCTCGCCAAGCGCATGAACACGGAAAAGCGTCTGGAGTTCACGGAGAAGCTCAGGGCTGAGAAGAACGCCGCTGTTCGCCTCGATCTGGACGACCTCGGAGGCGAGATTTGTCTCATCGACTGGGGCGGCGGAGGTCCCTCTCGCGTGGAGGTGTCCGCGCCGAACGAGCACCTCCCCAGGCACAAGATGATGAACGGCGCTGTCACCGTCGTTCTGTACGAGGAGAGCGCCGCGCCGAGCGACGCTTTGCTCGTGAAGCGTTGCGTCAAGCTCGAGGACAACGAGTTCGTCCTTCCTCTGCCCCCGACGTCCGCCGATCCGGTGGCGGTGGACCTCTCCGAGATCCCGAAGGTGATCAAGTCCATGAACGACGACTGGGGCAACAAACCGAAGGGCACGATCAGTTTGAACCGGCTCACGGCGTGGAACCTGGTCAAGGAGCTCAAGAAGCGTATACGCAAACGCATCGACGGCGACATGGAGAGCAACGCCGTGGACATCATGGTCACGGGGTGTGAGGTGAGCCTGTGGCTGGGTGAGCAGTTTGCGTCGGATCTGCAGAGCGCGTTCCCCAAGCTCAACATAAAGGCGGTGTCGAGCAACAAGATCCTCGGTCTGTTCGGTCAGGATTTCCCCATTCCCCTCGTCGGGCACCCCACGATGGAGGACGTGTGGGATCTGACGGACACCATCGTCATCATCGTGAGTCATTCCGGGGGAACGTTCGCGCCCCTGGCGTGCAGCAACCTGATGAAGGCCAAGACGAATAAAATTTTCGTCGTCGCGAGCGAGTGGGACACCCAGGTGGGCAAGCAGCTCCGCAAGCTCTCCGCCGGCGTGGGGACGTTCGACAGCCGCATCTTCAGCACGGACGTCGGCGTTCGCCCCGCCGAGCCGTGCACCATCTCCGTCGTGGCGACGCAGAATCTCCTCACGCTGATCTTCGAGCACATCTGCCTGGTGATTCTCTCGGACAAGCAGTTCCGGTTCGCCACCGGGGCGAGGATCACCGACAGCGACCTGAGCCAGCTCGAGCGGTGCAACCAGGACAACCTCAGGGCCCTGGAAGGTCTGGTCGGTTACAACGCCGCGGGCAAGCCCCTGAACCCCAAAGGCCGCGGCGCGAAGCATGCCGAGCTCCGGGCCGCGGGCGCGTACTGGTCCCTGCACGTCCTCGAGGGCGTGTACGCGTGGATCATGTCGGCGGTGTACGTCTTTGGCACCGTCACCGCGGGGTACCCCGCGGTGACTGGGATCGCCACCGTCGCGGGGCTCAGCACGTGGTGGGCCTTCTACATCACGCGCTTCTTCGACGCCGCCATCTACGTCTTCCTGCCCCAGATCTGCATCACGATCCAGCGGTTGTGGCAAGGGCGCCCGCTCCTGCACCGCATGACGGCTCGAACCGTGGTCATCGGGGACTGCCCGTGGGTGGCGCAGTCCGCGGAGGCGCTCCTCTCGAAGCTCTTCGCGTGCAGCTACAGCGCCGCCGGGATCGGGGTCATCTCGGGGAACCCGGCGGACCACCTCGTTCACAGACACACGCACAGGGTCGTGCGCGGCGCGCTCATGGTTTGCGGGCGTCCCGATGGGCGTCTGAGCGCTCTGACCTCGCTCGAGGCGACGGTGTGCCTGAGCGTGAACCAGGCGAGCTCGATCCAGTCCATCGGCAGCACTCTGGAGAGCATCACCATCGGACACAACCCGTCGGAGATGTCGCTCACCGCGAAGAACATCTTCCTCGAGCGCAACCGCCCGCTGTTCCTGTGCGAGAAGCTCCTCACCGAGAAGGAGGGCATCCACCCGGAGGAACTTAAAATGAGCGCTGGCGGTCTGCTCGGGGCGTACTCCAACCTCCGCCTCGACTCGGAGGAGCGACATGAGGAAGGCGTCGCGGAGGACGTCTTCGCCTTGTTGGCCAAGTTTGGGTTCGCCAACAAGGAGGACGAGTCGGAGATGAAGAAGTTCCGCGACACATTCGACGCCATCGACGTGGACGGCGGCGGGTCGCTCGACATCGACGAGTTCACGGAGGCGTTCATGAACGTGAACCCAGACTTGACCGCGGAGCAGTGCAAAAAAATCTTCGACGAGGCGGACGTCGACGGCAGCGGCGACGTCGACTTTGAGGAATTCGTCGACATCTGCCGCCTCGGCGCGGGCGACATGCTCAAGATGCTCGGCGCGCAGAACCGCGACGCGAGCGGCGTTCTGAAGGTTCCCGCGAGCAAGGAGGAGTACTTCGGCGCGGCGATCCGCGCGGACGCCCCAAAATCGCTCAAGCCGTTCTCCCTGGTCGATTCGCAGAACGTCTCCATGCAGCTCTACGAGTCGCGGATTGCGTCCACGCAGCGGTTCGTGGCCATGGCGGTGATGTTCCACGAGCTCGGCGACCGAGTGCAAAAGTTTTGGCCGAGCTGGACGTTCGGGTACCTCGGGTACAGGATCGATCGCACGCACTCCATCATGCGCATCGCGACGACAGCCTCCCCTGTGTCGGGCGCGGAGGTGCGCGACCGCATCAACTACCTCTCCATGCGCACGGAGCTGTTGAAGGCGATGGGGTTCATCCGGCGCCTGGCGCAAAACTTCACCCAGAGCAAGTTGATGCAGCGAATGCTTCGCGCGGAAAAAACCGGCCATTTGGGAGCGGGCCTGGCCGGACACGGGATGGAGAAGTTCATCTCGCCGACGAAGGACGGAGACGACGACGAGAGCGCGAAGAAACCGCTTCTGCAGAAGCAACCGGCCGAGGACGTCAACACGGCGCCGTCGAACGCCGGCCTCGCCGACGCCGCCCCCGCCGATCTCGCCGCGCTCTCCGGCGCGCTGAGCGATCGGTCGCGCGGGCGAAATCCCCGCGGGCGCCTCCAACCGGTGGTGTCCCCGAGAGAGAGCCACGACGCGTTCGACCCGAGCGCCGCGAGGGCGACGATGCCGGGAACCCCGGACGTATAGGGATGATACAGCCCTACAATGTTTTTTACATGATTGAGTGAAATACACGTACACGCGTCGCGCGTCGTCGGAGAGGGTGACTTTTTCTCACCCGTCGAATCGAAAAAAAAGAGCTTCGCCTCACGGCGCGACGACGGCGGCGGCGCCCATCGTCGCGACTCGAGCGCTCGTGTACACGGCGCACACGATGAGGCGCGCGATCCAAGGATTCGTGAACGACGCCAGCGTGTTGTACGTCCACGAAGCGCCGCGGACGACGCCGACGCCGAAGTCCCACGCTCTCCGCACGCCCCCGCGGCCGTCGCGAAGTTCGCCCAGCGTCTCGGCGAGCGCCTTTTGCAACGTCTCGGGAGACACGGAAGAGGCGTTGGGGTGGGCGGCGACGCACGCGGCGACGAAATCCGCGACGGAAGCGATGACGTCCTCGGGCTCGATGAAGACGTACGACTCGTCGTCGCCCGCGTCGTCGGCCGCCTGCGCCGGTTCGTCGTCGAAGAGGTCGAACGTCACCTCATCCTCCTCTTCCTCCTCCGTCGTCGCCCTAGACTCGCGCGCCAGATTCGCGAGGAACTCCGGGGACCCGACCTTCGCCTGGAGCTTCGCGTACACCTCGTCCGTGCCTTCGTTCGTCGCGAGCTTGCGTTTGAGGTAGGAAGGCGCGCTGAGTCGCGCGAGTCGCCCGCCGAAACGACGCATAGTCCGCAGGAGGACGGCCAGAGACGCGGTCGGCTTATCCGACGGGAACGCGGACGCGTTTTCGTCGTCGCACCCGTTCCGCACCGTCGCCTGAGGAGGCGGGGCCACCTCCGTCGCGGCTGACACGGTGCCGCCGCTCATCCGCCGAGCGCAAGCCGAACGCCGAACGCTCGGCTCGAACCTCGAAGCCCCGCGGACGACAGGGGACGCGCGCGGGCGGAGTGTTCTGAGCGTCTGGGCTCGTGCGGGTCGTTGAGATTCGCGCGCCAAAGGTGGCGGGAGATGAGCTGGCCGAAGATCTCGTCGGCTGAACTGGCCGGGGGCCGCGGATCGTTCGAACGAACTGGCCCTGTCCGGATCTCGCACCCCCGAGTGCCACCGCAGGATACCCTCGGCGAGAAGGCACACCGGGGAGCGCGCGGGCGCGCTCAGAGGCGCCATGCGCGTGCGCACCGCTCCCGACTTCAAGGCGCCGGCGCTGCGTTCGCGCGTGCGCTCGAGCGCGGCGCGAGGTGACGCGCGCGGCGGAGACGAGCGCCGGGGTGCCCCAGTGGACGAGTCTCCGTCGACCTCGAGCGGGACCGTCGCCGAGCTCGTCGCCCTCATGTCCCGCTTCGCCCCGAGCGGGGTGGCTATGCTTCGCGGCGGCTCGACCGCGATCATGCACCACGCGTCCGTCGCCGGCGGCGGCTCGGGCGTCCGCCCCGCGTCGTGGTCGCCCTCTCTGACGTTGTCCGTGGAGCTCATGAGCGGCTTCCTCGGCGGCATCCAGATCGACCCCGACGAGGCGAACGCGCTCATCTCGGGCGACGGCGACGCGCAGAAGGCGGAGTCTCTTCGCGCGTACGTTCGAAGCCTCCGCGCGATGATGGGCGTGGGCGTTCCCCCGCTTCCGGGCACGCACCTCTCTCCGGAGGTGGCGATTCCGGGCGGGTACCCCGCGCGGTGGCTCGTCCCCCCGAGGCCGTCGGCGTCCTCGGCGTCCGGGGCGCCGCGGCGGCGCGTCGTCGCGTGGATCCACGGCGGCGCCTTTCTCTTCTGCGGCGGGACGACGACGCACGCGCGGTTGTTATCCTCCGTCGGTTTGGCCGCGGACGCGCGCGTCTTCTCCGTGGAGTACCCCTTAGCGCCCGACGCGAACGCGTCGTACGCCTCGATGCTCGACGCCGCGTTGGCCGCGTACGCGTGGCTGGTCTCGAGAGACGGAGGGGGCGTCGACCCTCGCGACGTCGTCCTCGGCGGCGACTCCGCGGGCGGCCACCTCGCGCTGGGCCTCGTGCGCGAGATCGCTCTTCGGAAACACGATAAAGCCGACGACTCGTGCGAGGTCGGCGCCCTTCCCCTCCCCGCGGGCGTCGCTCTGATGTCGCCCTGGTGCGACCCCGGGCGGGAGCGGGAGTCGTCGCGGCGCGCGTGGGCGTCGGCGACCCGGGGCGAATGCGTGGACTACCTCCGCGGGGTGGAGGCGTCGATGGACACCGTGGATAGGCTGGTGTTCGGCGCGGAGGAGGCGCGGAGGGGCGTGACGCGGTGCTTGATCGACCGCGAGGCGTGGGACGGGCGGGTGATGGACGTGCGTTCGCTTCCGCCGGCGCTGGTGCAGTGCGGCGGAGCGGAGGTGCTCGCGACGGAGGCGCGGCGGTTCCGAGACGTCGCGAGCGACGCGGGGTGGGAAAACGTCGTCCTCGAGGAGTGGGCGGACATGCCGCACGTGTTTCAGGTCTTCGACGCGGTCGCGCCGGAGGGGGGGGAGGCGATCGCGTCCGTCGGAGCGTTCGCGAAGCGCGTCACGCGGGGCGACGATTGAACGGAACGAACGGATTCTCGCGTAAACGCCCGCACCTTCACCCGTCCTCCGGCCGCCGCCCTACCCTGTCTCGAGAGCGTCTCCGAGTGCCTCGAGCACGTCGCGCATGCTCGCCTCCGCGCCCACGCCGTCGAACAGCTCCGCGGACGTCGGGTGCATCTCGGCCGTCACCACGAGCGCGTGTGCTTTTCCCGCGTCGAAGAGGGACACCACCCGCCCGTCGCCGCGGACGTGCATCGCCGGCACCGAGCGCGCGTCGAACCCGTCTCGAACGCCGAGAGACGCGCGCTTGAGCGCGCACAGGTTCGCGAGCGTCGCGACGTCTATCCCACACCCTCCCTCGGACTGATACCTGCGTCATGGGATGATACGAGGGGGGG
>MDSW01079715.1_pt1 | contig 39680 bp, 36 predicted proteins | sample 811171 | NCBI WGS metagenome assembly MDSW01 (sample SAMN05326641, study PRJNA326480) | marine metagenome | isolation source: seawater | place: Atlantic Ocean: North West | collected 2012 | reverse complement strand
TAAGGGAATTGGTCTACGTCCACAAGAGGGTGTAACTGTCTATGCACAGATTACAGACTCTAATGGTATGCGTGTATGGCCTACTGACCGAACATTCAACTTCTTTGAAGTACCATCCAATTATGATCCAGACGGTAATGGAGTATTTGGATTGGAGAAAGGTCAAGAATTCACAGTAGATCCGTCAACAGCTGGTGACGACTGGGTTTGGGGTGCAGGATTTGGTCCTGGCATCTATAATCTAAAAATTACTGCTTGGAGACCTGATGAAGTTCAAGTTCCTGACGAAAATCGTGCTAACAACATCAAAACAGTAACAATTGTTTTGGGTGCTGCACTTCTTTCTGGAGAAGCTGAAAACTGGAACTTAGGAAATAGCTGGTCAGCTGGATCTTATATCTGGGATGGAAGCAATGATGGTTCATTAACATCTGATGAATTCCAAGTTTGGAATAGTCGACCTTTCCTAGTAGTTGAAGCAGAATATGATTTAACTGATGCTTATGTTAAAGCTCAAGTTAGAACTGGTTCTAGTGGTTCTTGGTATGATGTTAAGTGGAGAGCAGTTGATCAATTGTCAACACTTTACTCTATACCTGGTGCAAACTACACTGTATTGCCTGACCGATGGTCTGGAGCAAGTAGTTTCGATAACTCGACAACTCAGACTTTCTTTGCGGATTTAGGTTCAGTTGAACAAATCGGTGACGGTTCAGGTCAACTACAAGATCAATTCATCCGTGGAACAATGCAAGTTAGATTGACAGGAACCAATACAGGTGGTGGAGGATCGTTTACGGCCTTCTATCCGTCTGTCTTCGGTCTTGATGACTACTCAGTAGATGTCAAGTCTATTTCACCAGGAACTCAGAATGGAATTCCATCTTCAGTTATTAACGGAGATTCAAAGAGAACCTATACAGTGAAAGTCAATAATTACGGAGCAGCTTCTGACGCAGGAGTTGTGGATTTCGTAATTACTGCACCTGACAGTGCTTTCGTTACATTACAAGATGGAACATTAGCAGTAATGGATTCAGTTATTCAGAATGGAAAAGACACTAGAGTAGCAATCAAGCCAGTTATCTCACTATGGGGTAATGGCCGTGATGATCCTAATCTTGGTGACCAAACTGCATACGTCTATGAAAATGGAAACATACTATGGCCTAGTGGCAATGTTGAAGCATATTCTGCAGGAGTAAGTGGAGCTAAGACCGGTTGGGATATCAGTAATCCAACTAAGTCAAGCTGGAATGCAAATACAGATAAACCAATTGAACCAGATGCAAGCGACATGGTTGCACCAGGTTCAGTAATGACAGTATCAATTGAAGTTACAATTGGTTACTCTGAATGGGTAATGCCAGGAACTTGGAGTATTCAAGCAGATGCACGATCTTGGTCCGACTATGAAGATACCTTCACAACTATGGACTCAGATGGTCAAGCAACACTAGTAATTTCTAAACCTGATCTTTCAATTGGTGAAGATGTAAGATACATTTCACACGCAACTGGCTACGGTTCATCCGGAATTGGTTGGGAAAAGAAAACAGGTGGAAGTGGCGATAACGAAGATCCATACTTCAGTTTCATGTTCCAAGTTCTTAACACAGGAACTGAGACTGTAGGAAACTTCCAAGTAGGTCTTGAAGACTTTGAATCTAATTCATTAGGTGTTCAAGTTACACTATACTGGACTGGTAATGGATGGGCTATAGACGAAGACACAACTACTGCACACGGAGCTATGATAAAGACAGAAGGTAACAAGAAGTTCATCTTCTTCCAAGCTACAGCAGCAGAATTGGGTATGTCAGCAGGTCCTGGTGACGATGCAAGTGGTTCTTACACGTTCTACTTGAGTGTTGATACTTCAGCAGATGTAGATGAATCCAACGAACAGAACAACAGGGTTCCTATCTCTATAACTGCAGTTAAGGAAGTTAACACAGTACCATCTTTCGCTCTGTCATTGATGAGCATAACCATGAGCGGTCTATTGGCTGCAATTGGAATTGCACTCAGACAGAAAGAAGAAGAGTAAGTCACTCTAAGTGAAATGACATTGGGGAGGGGAGAGATCTCCTCCTGCAATGCGCGTTAATGTTCAGCCTAGGCTTTGTTGATTATTGTGAATCCTGCGTGGACATACAGTAGTATTTAATGGAGGTAGAATTAGGGAATTATGAAAAACGAAGTAAACAACTTCTTAAAATTAATTACTACAATTACAGGTATTTCTGTATTATTTACAGTAGGAGGTTTGACTATAGATGGAATAAGACAAGGAGATTACACTTTTCCAATATTTTTAATTGTAGTTTTACTTATCATTTGGACGCTTCAAGAGCCCATAAAGAATATGGGAGTAATAAGGCAAAAAAGAATTGACGAACAGCGTAAAAAAAATCAAAAGAAAAGATAAGTTCATTTTCAATTAAAAACAACCGTTTCGGTGTGTTAGACTGAGGGTCCGGACCCCCCTCAAACTCCCCTCGTCTAGTATATTAGTTTAGAATCAGGGTGCCATAAGCCTCTACCATAGCAAATAGAGACTTATAGCGAAGGTGTGGAACTTTAATTGATCATTTGGATAGACTTACCTAGAGGAGAGCTTGGCTTCTCTGTTAGGTCTTCTATATTCAATTCATCTTGTGGTATTGCTGAGACTAACATCACTACTTTGACGCTAGAGCCCATAGAATCATCCGTTCTTAATCCCCAGATGAGATTAACATCATCTGACAAATCATATTTCAAAGCAGATAATACTTCATGACAATTATTTAGTGAAAATTCACTTCCTGCAGCTACATGTAATAGAACAGCTTCAGCACCTTTGTAGTGTGAACCTAGTAATGGATTATTCAAAACAGAATCTAAAACACTTCCAGGATCAGATCCTTCAGAATCTCCGTAAAGAACTTTAGCATTACCTCCTGCTTCTATAATTTTTCTTAAATCAGCAAAATCAACATTTATGGTAGACGGTTCAGTAACTACTTCAGCTAATGATTGAACAGTCTCAGCTACTAAATCAGACATTACTCCGAAAGCTTTCTTCATCGGATAATCTCCATTCTTTATTTCATTAATTTTTTCATTATCTAATTCAATAACACAATGACAGCTGTCTTTTAGCTCTTTAAGGCCTTCAAGGGCAGTATTACGCCTTCTAGATCCTTCTTCCTTGAATGGTAAGACTGCGACACCTACGACCAATGCATCAGTCTCTCTAGCGTAGTTTGCAATTACTGGTGAGCAACCAGTTCCAGTCCCTCCTCCCATTCCAGCAATAACAAAGATCATATCTGTATCACTTAGAGCATCTCTTAGAGTTGCTTCATCTTCTTCAGCACACCTCTTTCCTAGGTGTGGATCGCCACCAGTTCCTCTTCCTTGTGTAATAGTAGCACCTAAAACTTTTCTACTGTGAGCTCGGCAATTATTGAGATGTATTGCATCTGTATTCAATGCAATAGTTTGTACTCCCGTAATTCTTCGGTTGTATAAACGCTTGAGAATATTATTCCCAGCTCCACCTACACCTAGAACTTTGATCTTTGGAGGAGTAATAAATTCCATAAGATCACTGCTGTCAAAACTTTCTAATTTATCCATCATTTTTTAATCACTTCCATAATCTGAAAATAGCATTTTTCGTCTGTTTGAAATGGTATTGACCTCATTTCGTAAGAATTGGTAATCTTTCTCTTCTCTGTATTTAGAGGTAGAGTGCTGTAAGATTGCTTCAGACACAATCTGATCTATATTTCCATAGCCATCTTCTTGAAGGTCATGTAATTTTTCTCTAACTTTCTGAGGGACCTTTACAGTCATTGAATCGTGAGTTGGAGATACGGTGTGTCTGTCTAGGTATTCATCTAAAGCTTCTTGAATTAATTGATTATAAGATTTAATTTTGAGGGGGTTTTCAGTTGCCCAATATTCGATTCTGGCAGCTCTTTCTGGGTCTAAACGGACTGTTAATCTGTTGGTAGTTAGAGGTCCGAGTGGTGCCATATTATCTCAAACATAGAAGCATAGTATATAAACTTAATGGTTTATGACATCAAAAGTGTGTCATAATTATATTTTAAGTGTCAAAGCATAGTCAAAACTGTGTCATACTTTCGGTCACCTCAAATAGATATAAAGTAGTATGTATCTTCATTTGTGGCTTGTAAAAAGTGTACTATTGATCCGGTGATTAGTCGCCGTTACTCAGGTGAAGTACTTTGCGAGAGATGTTTCTTTAAATCTTTCGAAAAGAATGCTATCAAAGAATTAAGGAGTCAAATAAATCTCCTCATCAAAAATTCAGATATTAAGATAAAAAAGATAGGTATTGGTCTTTCAGGCGGTAAGGATTCAACTGTTGCTTTGAAGATTTTAGATTACTACAGGAAGGAAAGGGATGTTGAATTAATTGGCTTATCTGTTGATGAAGGCATTGAAGACTATCGTTCAGCTTCTCTTGATTGTGCAAAAAAAAGTTGTGAATCATTCGATGTACCTCTTCATATATTTTCATACAAAGAATTGATAGGTATGACTCTCGGTGAATTATTAATTAAGAATCCGCCTGATGCATCACCTTGTTCACCATGTGGTATTCTCAGAAGGAGGTCATTGAATCAAATGGCTAAGAAGGCAGAAGTGGATTGCATGGTCTTAGGACATAATCTTGATGATTTTTCTCAAACTGTTTTAATGAATCATTCTCGAGGTGATATTTCACGTCTAAGTCGCATGGCACCTCATAGGTCTGTTCAGAAAGGATTTATTCCTAGATTATTACCATTGAGAAGACTTCCTGAACAAGAAGTATATCTTTATGCACTCCTAAATGGCATGGATTTCCATGAGGGTACATGTCCCTATGCAGGTAAAGCACAGAGAAATCTTTTCCGTAAAATATTGATGGATTTGGAGCAGAAGCAACCGGGAACACGTCATTCTCTTCTTAGTGGAATGGAAAAAATCCGCGAAACAGTTGAACTTCCTTCAGAAATTTCTTCCTGCCCATCTTGTGGAGAACCTTCAGGTGGGGATGGCCCTTGTGTATTCTGTCGTGAATTCTCTTCTTTTGTAGTTTAAAACTGAATTTTATTATTAGTTTTTACTTACTAAATCAATTGCAAAGATTAAATCTTGTCCACCTAATGAGTGGCCGTTAGGATCAATTCCATATGCATCAACTGCAGGTATTCTCACAGCTAGGGTTTGCCCTTCATACATTCCCACCATTTTGTTATCAAATCCTTTAATCATTTGTCTTGAACCTTCACAGTCTGCACTTGGATCTCCATCAAAATTACAACCAATGTTTCCAGCAGTTAGTGGTTCCATAGGTCTGCCCGGTCGAGGGTCACTTACATCACTCATAAGGTTTAGATAATTGTCCCATATGTATTCCATACTGGAATCAAATAATTGTCCATTGCTGGCAAGTATTCCGGCATAATGTGCATTAACTGAGTCTCCAATTATTGTTTGGTTACCAAAGGTGTGGTCACAGTCTACATTCAATTTTACAGTTGAAGTTAAGGTGCTGTCTCCTCTTGATTTAACTTCCAAATTAGAATACAACATACCTGTAGCAGATGATGAAGTTTTAACATTAACAATAACTGGCTTTGATTTTCCATTATTAACTACTATACTCTCATATCCTTCCTCAATTGTTATTGTAAATCCACCATCGTTTGATTTCATTGAAATATCAAAAGTGTCAGCAATACTTCCAGTATTTTCGATGATTAAAACAAAATCAGTAGCATATCCAGGTGCTGTTTTATGATAGTCAGTTAGTAGGCTGGTTTCAAATCCATATGAAACTTCTGTAGGTTCTTCAACCATTGAAGTTAGGTAAAGTCCACTACCTATCAAAAGAATTACAAGTAACAATGCAATTAGTGCAGGTCGAGTGTCTGGTCTAGATGTTTGAATACTGTCTTCTCTATAGTTTAGATCCGGCGTATTTTTTCCCTTTGCTTTACGTCTACCTTTCTTCGCCATACATTTGTTACTCGAGTGCTTTACAAAAAGCTGATGTTATCATTTACGATGCTTTGAACGAAAGAAAAAAGCTTTCAAAGTGTGCTTCCATATGTCTGGATTTTCTTTCATTCGCCTCATTGAATATGCATACCATTCAGGTCCATAAGGTATGTAGTAACGTACTTTATGTCCTGAATTAATTAACCTCTCTAATGTACTGTCAATAGGTACTCCCGAAAGAGCTTGAAATTCGTATTTAGTTTTTTTGTATTTCTTTTTAATAATTAAATTTTCTAATTTTTGAATAATCCATTCATCGTGGGTTGCCAGACCTATAAAGATACCAGCATCCATTATTTTTTCTGCATTTATCATATAATTATTTCTAATTTCTTGATAATCTTGGTAAGCTATTTTTGAACTCTCTTTGTATGCACCTTTACACAAACGAATGTTTGCATTATGTGTATTTAAGTTGTCGATATCATCTGAAGTTCTATGCATATATGCTTGGAGAACAGTACCACATTTGGAATAATACTTTTTACCTTTCTTACACATTCTAATGGTAGCATCGGTGACTGTTGAATCTTCCATATCCATTCTAACAAAGTTATTGTATTCTCTTGCTTTGTCTAATACAACACTTAAATTATCCCAACAAAGTTCTTCATCAAACTTAAGACCAAGTGCAGTTAGTTTTAATGATATATTACAATCAATTCCATAGTTTGCAATGCCATCTAACAAATCACAGTAAGCTTCTCTAATTTTGTTTGTTTCTTTGCGATTACTTACTTCTTCACCTAATAAATCTAAGGTAGCTGTAAAGCCTTTTGAGTTGAGTTTTTTTGCTAAGTTTAGTCCATCTTCAAGCTTGTCACCAGCTACATAAACGGAAGCTACTCTACCAATTACAAATTTTGGCATGAGCGGTGCACTTCCAACAACCAGTCGGTTTAGCAGACCCATTACATCTAATAGAAAACAGTGTTTATTAGATAGCGGTCCGAGGTCGATTTATACCGGCCTGTCTAGCACCAATTATGACTCCCAGTTCAGTTAAGTTTAGCAATGGAAACTTAGAGGTTCCAGATGTTCCAATTATTCCGGTAATTATTGGTGATGGAATAGGTCAAGATGTGACTCCAGTAGCTATGGATGTTCTCGATGCTGCAGTAAGCAAGGCATATGGAGATAGTAAAAAAATATCTTGGAAAAAAGTGTTAGCTGGCGAGGAAGCTTTTAACGAAGTTAATGAATGGTTACCTGAAGAAACTCTAGATGCAATTCAAGAACATTTAGTTGCAATTAAGGGTCCTCTTACTACTCCTGTCGGAGGAGGTTTCAGAAGTCTTAATGTTACTTTACGCCAGAGATTGGATCTTTTTGCATGTGTTCGTCCAGTAAGATGGTTTGAGGGTGTTCCTAGTCCAGTTAGAGAACCTGAAAAAGTGGAAATGGTTATATTCAGAGAAAATACAGAAGACATCTATGCCGGTATTGAATGGCAAGCTGGAACGCCAGAACTTGCAAAGGTCTTGAATTTCTTAAAAGAAGAGATGGATGTATCACAAATACGTTTTCCCGAAACGGTTTCATTAGGTGTTAAGCCCGTTTCTAGTGAGGGAACAAAAAGGTTATTTCGTTCAGCTGTGAAATATGCAATAACTAATAATAAAAAGTCGATAACTTTAGTTCACAAAGGAAATATAATGAAATTTACTGAAGGTGGATTTAGAGACTGGGGCTATGAACTTGCTCGAGATGAGTTTGGTGCTAAACCTCTAGATGGAGGACCGTGGCATTCATTTCCTAATCCTGAAACAGGGGAAGAAATTATAGTTAAAGATGTAATTGCTGATGCAATGCTTCAACAAATTCTCACCCGTCCTTCCGAATATGATGTCATTGCAACTTTAAATCTGAATGGAGATTATATTTCAGATGCTTTAGCAGCACAAGTTGGAGGAATTGGCATAGCACCTGGAGCTAACATAAATTATGATACAGGACATGCTTTATTCGAGGCAACCCACGGTACTGCTCCAAAATATGCAGGACAAGATAAAGTAAATCCAGGCTCAGTAATTTTATCAGGTGAAATGATGCTTCGCTATTTAGGTTGGACTGAAGCTGCAGATTTAGTTATTAAAGGTGTAGAAGGTGCAATAGGTGCTAAGACAGTTACATATGATTTTGAGAGGTTAATGGACGGTGCAAAGTTACTGAAATGTAGCGAATTTGGTGCCGCTATTATAGAAAATCTGTGAATCTTCAAGAAATACCAACAATTGGTACTGCAGATGAATTGATTGATCGAGCTTTACGAAGGGCTTCTAGAGTTGAAGAAAGCGTAAGAAACACAGATTATCGAGCGCGTTTAACTGCAGTCCGAAAGATACATTCAGTTGCAGATAATATTGCGAACCCGTTACATTCCTACGTTAAAGTATTTCCTTCTTTTGACACTATACATCCCTTTGACCGATCAATAATTGATTTAACTGTGGGAGTCGATAAGTTAAGAAAAGCATTAGGTGCCGCAGATTGGGCTCGTAAAGAAGTTCTAATGATAGGTACAAGGTATGTTCCCAAAGCTAGAGCTCGTAAAAGTGCAGAGAACACAATGAAAATTATGAGTGAAGCATACACTAAGATGACAAATATACTAAGGCAAATATCAAAGCATCTTGATTTTTTAATTTCAGCCCGTTCTATTTTTCGTAATCTTCCGAATGTAGACACTGAACAACCTTTGGCTGTCTTTGCGGGAGCTCCCAACGTTGGTAAATCTAGTTTAATCGGAGCTATATCTACAGGAAAACCCGAAGTCAAAAGTTATCCATTTACTACGAAAGGAGTTTCGCTAGGTCACATCAAAGCCAAGTATGACATAATTCAAGTCATGGATACTCCAGGTTTACTAGATAGACCCGACTTAGATCGTAATGATATGGAAAAGCAGGGAATCGCAGCGCTTAACCATTTGGAGCCAGTAATAGTTTTTCTAACTGATTTATCGGGTACTTCGGGTTATTCAGTTGAAACTCAAAAATCTTTACATGAGGAACTTAAAACTAGGTATTCAGATTATCCTTGGATTGATGTTTATAGTAAATCTGATTTGGAGCCTGAAGCTTCTTTAGAATATGATGATTCAATATCCGTTTCAGTAATGAACAATGAGGGTGTTGAAGAGTTGAAATCTGAATTGATAAATATATTTTTCGAGTAAATTATTCTTTAACTTGCATATTGTGAGTACTTCCAATAATTTGTTGAGTATATGTCGACATTAATTCAATTACTGCTTTATTTCTGAATTCCTCTAAATTCATACATCCTGTGTTACTTAGTGCAGCTTTAATTTTCCTAATATCTTGTTTGAGTTTTGGTTTTAATCTTCCCCAGTTTTCTACAGTGCCTTCTTCTCCTTCGGCGAAAAATGTCTTTCTAGCGACATGACCATATCTGTCTAAATTTCTAGCTCTAGCAGATCCTTCCCCCCATGTAGCAATATGCTTGATGTCAGGTTCATGATTTGTAACTTGCATACTCTCATCTAATTTCTCACCTTCAGCCTCGTAAAAATGGTTGAAATAGCCTCCCATCATTACTGCATCAGCTACGGTCAGGGCGATTATCATATCTCCAGCTGCTGAAACACCACCATCAATTATCAATGAAACATATTTTCCGGTTTCTTTATGATATTCCTCACGTGCCTTTGCAGCTTCCAAAAGGGCAGTCATAGGAGCTCTTCCAGTGGCTTTTTCTCTTTGGGTTGTACATATTGACCCAGATGACATTCCAATTTTAATCAAGTCAGCACCATTCTCCATCAAATACTTGGCACCTTCATAGGTTATTACATTTCCAGCACAAATTGGTATTGAATCATTTAGTTCTTTAAATTCTTTGATTACTTCACTTGTAAATTCATTGTATGCATCTGAAGTATCAATTACAATCATATCTGCTCCAGCATTTATACATGATTTCACTCGTTTCTTCCAACCTTTATGGGTGGAAATTGCAGCAGCTACAGATATGTTATCTATATCTTTTTGGAAAGCAATCTTGACTAATCTTCCTAAATCATCTAGTACGATTAGATAGCTTTTACCTTTTAATTCTTTTTTGGCATCTTCCAAACTGATATCAGGATTATTACTACAAGGTAATTCTCCAGGTTTTATCATAATTGTAGTGACAGGATCTCCAGGTGTGGCATTTGTTTCCAGATATTTATCAAAGCTAAACAAACCCAAGAATACATTATTCCTATCTGCTATGGGTACTTTTGAATGTCCATGTTTCTCTACAAGTCTAACAACTTCATCGATTGTGGCAGTTTCTCGTACAGTAATTGGGTCTTCTACAAATCCCATTTCATATCCTTTTATTTTTTCAATAATTTCTACTTGTTCTTTGATAGATAATCTTGCAGGAAGAACACCAAGTCCTCCTTCTTTTCCAAGAGCTAGAGCCATTTCATAACCAGTTACTGACGTCATTGCCGCACTTAAAAATGGTAAACTTAGTTTTAGTTTTCCAAGATTAGTTTTGAGATTGATTTTTTGAAGAGTACAATCTTTGGAAGTATAATTTGTTAACAGACTAAATTCGCTAAAAGTTTTGCCTGTTTCGAGAATAACTCTATCTGCCATTCCAATTCATGCCAGATGAGTTTATTAAATTTGTTCAGTTACTTTCGTTTGCCTGATAAATTTCATTAGTAGTTATTGTAACTCTGACAAAAGTAGTACATTTTGGCAAGTCTTTGATTCTTCTTGCTCCCACATACGAACAAGCAGATCGTATTCCTCCCAGAATAGATTGAATTGAGTCTTGAACTGGCCCTCTGTAAGGGACTCTGACTTCTTTGCCCTCTGGAGCTCTGTGCTTTGCAACTTCACCGAAATATGTTTTCATTGCTTTGGTTGAACTCATGCCATAGAATGATTTGTATTGTGTACCGTCATCATTGGTACCCAAGTCACCTCCAGATTCATCATGACCTGCAAGCATACCACCTAACATAACAAAATCAGCTCCAGCTGCAAATGCTTTAGCAATATCTCCGGGCGAAGTACATCCTCCATCTGACATTACATGCCCTCCTAACCCATGTGCTGCATCAGAACATTCAGAGATAGCTGAGAGCTGCGGATAGCCAACTCCAGCTACCTTGCGCGTAGTACAAACAGATCCTGGCCCAATTCCAACTTTTACAATATCTGCACCAGCTAAGATTAAGGCTTCAGTCATTTCTCTTGTTGCTACATTTCCAGCAATGATGATTTTATCGTTGAATTCTTTACGAACTCTTCTTACAAATTGTACAAAATCTTCTCTATATCCATTAGCTACATCAAGACAGATTATATTCAAGTCATTATGGACTGATAATTTTCTCTTTAGTAAATCTAAACTTTCTTCTGTAGAACCAGATGTGATTGCAATATTCTTTGGGCTAACTCCTTTTTTAATTGCTTCATCGATTTCTTTAACAGAATAGAATTTTTGTAAGCATGTCATCATACTTTCATTTTGTAGTGCCTTAGCCATGTCAAAGGTTCCAGTAGTATCCATATTGGCAGCTACAACGGGTACGCCGCTCCAATTGCTTTCAGTATGTCTAAATTTGAATGTTCTGGATAATGACACTTCAGACCTTGATTTCAATGTACTTCTCTTAGGCCTTATCAAAACATCTCGAAATGTTAGCTTTAGGTCGTCTTCTATTCTCATCTTTTCCCCTAGCTTGTCTGATTGAGCTATATTAAATATTATGCTTTTATTTTAAATCTTCAGATTCAAGTACCATCACATCTTTGAGATCTCTATATTTTTCATCATAATCTAAACCATAACCAACTACAAATTCAGGTGGAATTTCAAAACCAACATAGTCAACTTCAAAGTCTATTTTTGCTACTTCTTTCTTGAATAATATTGATGCAACAGCTACCGATTTTGGCCCTGAATTTTTTAGTCTATTTACAAGAAAATTTATCGTAAAACCAGAGTCTATAATATCTTCTACAATTATTATGTGCCTATTGTTTATGTCTGCGGAAATGTCTTTTCTAAATTTTATTGTACCTGTTGAAGAGTCAGCTTCATAGCTACGAATTTTAACAAAATCTACCTCAGTATCAATGTTTACTTCTCTTAATAAATCAGCCATGAAAACATAGCATCCATTCAGTATTCCAACAAATATAGGAGATTTATCCTTATAGTCTTCAGATATTTTATCTGCTAACTCTTTAACTCGTTTTTTAATATCCTCTTTTGAAATTAATAATTTCATGCTTAATATTTCACTAAAGAGTGAACATTATATTGGTTTAGTTTTTCTCTTCCCAGTAGGAATTCCAATTCAATCATGACAGTAAATCCAACGATGTTCCCTTTTGACTTAGAAATAAGTTTACAAGCCGCTTCTGCAGTTCCTCCGGTAGCTAATAAGTCATCGACAATTAGTATATTTTGTCCTTCTTCAATCGCATCTTTGTGTATTTCCAAGGAGTCTTTACCATATTCTAATTCATAAGACACCGATTCAGTATCACATGGCAGTTTACCTGGTTTTCTAACTGGAACAAAACCACAATTCAAGCAATCTGCAATTGGTACTCCAAATATGAATCCTCTAGATTCTATACCAACGACAATATGAATATTTGAATTCATAAATGGAGCCGCCATTTGTTTGACTGCTTTTCTAAATATTTCTATATCTGATAAAACAGGAGTAATGTCTTTGAAATTAATTCCCTCTTTAGGGAAGTTTGGAACATTCCTTATTTTGTTTGCGATATCAGTTAAATCTTTTTTAGAAAGCATAGTCTATTGATTACAGGCATATTCCTCTGAGCCTTGACAGACTCAGAGGTTTTTTTCCATATGTTTAGTTATCTAAAATATGAAAGATAATAACCAATCAAAGGTTGATTGATCACCAGGTCCGACGTAGAACATCAGCATTAGAACTGCTAATACATTCACTACAGGATTCAATTTATCCATTTTTCCCATACCAATCTTAATGGCTACATATGAGATTAGACCCCATGCGATTCCATCTGCTATTGAGTATGTGAAAGGCATTAGAACCATTGTAATGAAAGCAGGAATTGCCATTTCTTTGTCATTCCAGTTTATGTCGCCAGCTTGCTTCATCATCATAGCACCTACAATAACGAGTGCCGGAGCAGCTGCGAATGCAGGTATGGCTTTGAAAAGACCAGCAAATAGAAGTCCAGACAGCATCAATACACCAACAACAACTGCAGTTAGTCCTGTTCGACCACCTTCTTCCACACCTGCACCAGATTCAATGTATGTTGTAGTTGTACTTGTTCCAGCTAATGCTCCAGCAACTGTTGCGGCAGCATCGGCCATGAATGCTTCATCTGAGTTCTCTAGTTCGTCGTTTTCATCGACAAATCCAGCTTGACGCCCTACAGAGTAGAGAGTTCCAGAAGTGTCAAATATGTCTACGAAAAGGAAAGCAATCATTACTAAGATAAAATCACCTAGGTTATCACCGTTTAAGTCTCCAAGAGCACCTACTGCTGCGAACATGGATTCTTCAGGTAGACCTGCTACTTCGAAGAGTGCAGCTCCATCAAAATTATCAAATGATCCAACATCAACTGCAGCGACCCCATTGTAAGGATCAGATGCTCCTACAATCCATCCACCGATAACTGTAGTTCCCAGTATGCCGTAAATCATAGCACCTTTCATTCCTCTTGCCATCATTACTGCAATTGCTAATAGACAAATCAAAGCCCATAATTCACCAGATTGGTGGGTAAAGCTTTCTGTGGTTCCTAGATTAACTAACGTAGCAAAATCATCTTGAATCCATCCCATTTCTCTGAAACCAATTATTGCTAAAAACATACCAATACCAGCTCCTGTTGCAATCTTCAAATCTTTTGGAATTGCATTTATCATTTTAGTTCTCCATCCAACTTGTGGTAATGATAAAATTAAGAAAATTACACCTTCAACTAACACAGCTGCAAGAGCTACTTCCCAAGCAATACCCATTCCCAATATCACTGCAAATGTAAAATAGGCATTGAGTCCCATTCCTGGTGCTAGTGCAAATGGTTTGTTTGCCCATAGACCCATAACTACACAACCTACAAAAGCCGCAAAGGCCGTTGCAAATAGCGCATCATTGAATGGTATTCCACCAATGGCAAGCATATCTGGATTTACAAACAAGATATATGCCATAGTCAGGAAAGTGGTTATTCCTGCTCGTATTTCGGTTTCCACCGTACTTCCAGCCTTCGTGATTTGAAACGTGTCTTCTAAGAAATCACCTGTATTTCCAGCATCAGCTGGAGGCATTGATGATTCCGTATCTGCGCCTGTATCACTGTTGTTTTCTGTGTCGTCGTCACTCATGGTTATTACACCTAAACATCTTTACAAGAAAATCGTTTATTAAGTGTATCGGATGTTTTAATTATTGAAACTGGCCCTTTTCACCACGATAAAATACGTTTTTTGTAGTCTGATTGTTTGAAAACTTGGACTCCTTCTTTTTCTGCCCACTCTTTCCATTTTCGGTATTGAGTTTTGTCCATGCCTTTTTTATGAAAATAAATTCCTTTTGCATTACTCTTATCAATTGCCATATTGACCATTTCTTCTGTTAAGTAAGGCATTCCATAGTTTGCAACCATATGGCCAAAACACACTTCATGAGTTAGTGCAGCTTCGGTAAATCGTGGAGTATAATGTCCACCTCCTAGCCCAATGACATTTATTCCATTTGTAGATTTTAAAGATAATAATGATTTAATCAATATTTGAGCCGGTTTCTTCTCTTCCCATTCAGACTCAGTAGATCCAATTTCAAGAAACATAGTCGGTGTCTTTAGAAGAGGTCCATGGTGTGTAGCTTCAAAACATACATCATAGCCCTCTATTTGATTTCTTTTTATATTGAGTAATAAACCAGTCATCCAATTGGGTGCAGTTCCTGAAACTTCACCTTCTAAACCTCCATATTCAGCAGAACCCCAATTGCCTATAGGGTGGACAGTTAAGCTAGGTTTTCCACTTGCTGCTTTGTGCCTTGAAAGAAAAATAATATTATCAATACCGATACCCGTTTCTTTAGTCCATATTTCATCTATCTTTTCAGCATGAATATGTATTTTATTTATTGTAATCAATCGGGTGTTTTTCTTGCAAAATTCTCCGTAGTCTTTTGTGAGCTTCCATAATGTGTTTCCATCAAATTTACCTTCATCTTTCCACACAGCCATTTCCAGTAGTCGTTCTCTTAAATTTATGGAGGCCGAGTCTTCTTTCGAGGAAATAATCAGATTCATAAGCCTTCTACGAGACCCACCTTGACATTCCTTTCTTTAGCAACTTTTCTTGCTTTTTCATATCCTGCATCTACATGTCTCATAACTCCAGTACCTGGATCTGTGGTAAGAACTCTTTCAACTCGCTTTTCAGCTTCAGCAGTTCCATCTGCTACTACTACCATTCCTGCATGAAGTGAATATCCCATGCCTACACCTCCACCGTGGTGGAAACTTATCCATGTGGCTCCCGCAGCTGTGTTCAGTAAGGCATTCAATATCGGCCAATCGGCTACTGCGTCACTTCCATCTTTCATAGACTCCGTTTCTCGATTAGGGGAGGCTACTGATCCTGCGTCTAGGTGGTCTCTTCCAATAACTATTGGAGCACTTACTTTTCCAGTTCTTACTAATTCATTGAATGCCAGTCCAGCTTTAGCTCTTTCACCATATCCTAGCCAGCATATCCTCGCAGGCAATCCTTGGAATTGAACTTTCTCTTGTGCCATCTTAATCCATCTGGCTAATGCCTTATCTTCAGGGAATAATTCTAAAATTACCTTATCAGTTTCCTCAATATCTTTTGGATCTCCAGATAAAGCAGCCCATCTAAATGGCCCTTTTCCTTCACAAAATAGAGGTCGTACATAAGCAGGTACAAACCCTGGAAAATCAAAAGCATTTTCAACTCCAGCCTCTTTTGCTCTAGCTCTTAGATTATTTCCATAATCGAAGGTGTGAGATCCCATGTCCTTTAATTTTAGCATAGCCCTTACGTGTGTTGCCATGCTATTGTAGCTCATTTTGATATATTCATCAGGATTCTTTTCACGAAGTTTATCTGCATCTTCTAAGCTAAGATTATGGGGTGTGTACCCTATCAAAGGGTCATGTGCTGATGTTTGATCAGTTAATAAATCGGGAACTATATTTCTTTCAATCAGTCTCTCTAGTAAGTCAATGATATTGGCTACAACTGCAATTGATTTAGGTATTTTGTTTTTCTTCCATTCAAGGGCTTTATCTATAGCTTCATCAATATTGTAAGAGATTTCATCACAATATTTAGTTTCTAGTCTTTTCTTTATTCTTTCAGGATCAATCTCTGCAGCCAAGAATGTTCCACCATTCATTGTTGCAGCTAAAGGTTGAGCACCTCCCATTCCTCCTAGACCTCCAGTAACAACTAATCTTCCGTCTAAATTTCCATTAAAATGTTGTCTAGCAGCTTCGGCAAATGTTTCAAAAGTTCCTTGTAAAATACCCTGAGAGCCAATGTAGATCCATGATCCTGCAGTCATTTGCCCGTACATCATTAGTCCTTTTTTATCTAATTCATCAAAATGTTCCCAATTAGCCCAATTACCTACTAAATTAGAGTTAGCTAAAAGAACACGTGGAGCATCTTCGTGCGTTTTAAAGACACCAACTGGTTTTCCACTTTGGATAAGTAAAGTTTCATTATTCTCTAAGCTTTTTAATTCTTTAATTATTGAATGATATGCTTCTATGTTTCTAGCGGCTTTTCCTCTTCCACCGTAAACTATCAAATCTTCGGGCTTTTCAGCAACATCTGGATCTAAATTATTCATTAACATTCTGAGGGCAGCTTCTTGCAACCATCCTTTACAACTGATTTCTTTTCCATGTGGTGCTTTCACAATGTCCATAGTGTGCTATATAGTGTAATTTAAACACATTTCCCCAGCCTTTTTTTCTTAATTTCCGTACACAAAAATAAATAAACTGGTAATTACTGGAGATATTGTGAAGGCTAATAATATCAAAACGAAAAGTTATACTAATTTTATTCAATGCATTTGTGGATATGAGGGTTTATCCATAGAGGCTCGACAACACAGAGAATGTCCCAAATGCCACACAGTGGTAGAAGCCTGTTGTGAAGGTAATAATTGTTTTTGAACTAACCTGTCAACTTTTTCCAAATCCACTTAATTGGATCATAATATTCATCAACAACACGTTCTTTCATTGGAATTATTGCATTATCTGTAATTGCTATATTTTCAGGACAGACTTCAGTACAGCACCGAGTAATATTACAAAGTCCAATTCCGTTATCTTCTTTTAGAGTTTCAAGACGATCACCTTGGTCGAGTGGGTGCATTTCAAGCATGGCGTTTCTCATTAGGAATCGGGGTCCGGCATATTCTGCTTTCATATCGCTATCTCGGATTACATGGCATACATCTTGGCAGAGAAAGCATTCTATACATTTTCTGAATTCTTGTACTCTATCTACATCTTCCTGCATCATGCGAGGATCATCTGTGTCTGGATGTTGGTAAGGTAATATTTTCTTATTTACTTCATAATTCCATGAGACGTCAGTTACTAAATCTTTAATGACTGGAAAGGCTTGCATTGGTTTAATGACTAGAGGCTCAGCCTCATTATAGTCTGACATTCGGCACATGCACATCAGTTTAGGCTCACCATTGACTTCAGCTGAACAAGAACCACATTTACCTGCCTTACAATTCCACCGAACAGCTAGATCCGGTGCATCATTTGCTTGAATCTGATGAACAGCATCCAAGACAACCATTCCTGGACCTCCTTCCATTTCAAATTCATGCATAAAAAAGTCAGGTTCTTCACCTCTCTGTATGATTACTTTTCTCTTCATATAGCCTCCTTGTGTACAAATTCATCTAGATCATCTGGCATTGTTTTCTTATCGGATTTAATGACGTTAATACCATCTATACTTTTTCTTATTATTATGTTTAACATTCCTAGTTCCGAATCATAGTCGGGATAATCTAATCTGGTGTGTCCACCTCTACTTTCTCGCCTTTCTTTGGCAGCTTCAGTAACTGCTAAAGAAGTGATTATCATATTCTTCAAATCCAAGCAAAGATGCCAACTAGGATTATATGCTCTATTTCCAAAAGCTTTAGCATTATCAACTCGTTTATCAAGTTCTTTTAATTTTTCGATACCTTTTGTCAAATCTTTTTCATCTCTAACTATACCTGCATGGTTTTCCATGATGTCTTGTAATTCTTCATGAAGATGGTAGGGATTTTCTTTTTTATCGTTACCAAAAGATTCTAAAGTTTCATTAATGGCCATATTCAGTTCATCTCTATTAATTGCTCGTTCTTTATTATTTAATGCAAAAATGGCAGCAGAGGTTCCAGCTATTTTTCCAAATACTAATAAGTCTGAAAGTGAATTACCACCTAATCTATTTGCTCCGTGTAGACCTGCTGCGGCTTCACCAGCTGCATACATTCCTTTTAGAGTAGACGCCCCCGTTTCAGCATCAACGCGAATTCCTCCCATCATGTAGTGTGTAGTTGGGCCAACTTCCATAGGCTCAGTAGTAATATCTAAATCACCCAGTTCTTTGAATTGGTGATACATTGAAGGCAATTTCTTTTTAATGTAATCAGACGGCTGACGATTTGCTATATCCAAAAAAGCACCTCCATGCGGACTTCCCCGGCCTTCTTTGACTTCCTTCATAATTGCTTTAGCTACCACATCTCTAGTCAATAACTCTGGAGGGCGCATAGCACCTTTTACTCCTTTTAACCAATCATTTGCTTCTTCTTCATTCTTAGCAGTTTCAGCTGCAAATGCTTCAGGAATATAATTAAACATAAATCTTTCATTTTTGTTATTTAGTAAAATTCCGCCTTCACCTCTAACGCCTTCGGTAACAAGAGTACCTTTGACACTTGGAGGCCATACCATACCAGTTGGATGGAATTGAATGAATTCCATGTCTTGTAAATCAGCCCCTGCCAAGTATGCCAGTGCATGTCCATCTCCAGTATATTCCCACGAATTTGAGGTTACACGATATGCCTTTCCAATACCTCCTGTAGCTATGATTATTGATTTAGCTTGTATTGATACCAATTTACCATTATTACGATAATATGCTAATGCACCAATTGCTTGATTCTTTTCGGTCAAAATTTTTGAAACTGTACATTCCATTAGAATATCAACATTTTCTTGATGTATCACTTTGTCTTGTACAGTTCTGATAATTTCTAATCCAGTTCTGTCTCCAACATGGGCTAGTCTAGGGAATCTGTGACCTCCAAAATTACGCTGGTTAATTTTACCATCTTTCGTACGATCAAATACAGCACCCCACTTTTCTAGTTCCATTATTCTTTCAGGGGCTTGCTCAGCATGAATTTTAGCCATTTTCCAATTATTTAGGTGCTTTCCACCTCTAATTGTATCTCTAAAATGGGCTTTCCAATTATCTCTCTCATCTGCATTCCCCAAAGCAGCAGCAGCACCCCCTTCAGCCATTACGGTGTGTGCTTTACCCAGTAAGGATTTTGAAACTAGGCATACTGTAGCTCCCTCATCTGAAGCTGCAATGGCCGCCCTGATTCCAGCGCCACCAGCACCTACTACTAACACGTCATATTTTTTTTCTTCAAAGTCTTCCATTAGAGCACCCACTGAAATATTTCATCATTTCCAAGTAATCCTAAATATATTCTAATATAGAAATCTGCAAGCATTATAGTGACCAGTGAGATCCAAAAGTATAATCCGTGATGTTGATTAAGGTAATTAATCCAAGAATTACCGGTTCGTTTAACATAATTAGTACATGAAATACAATCCATATTTCCTCCAATTAAATTTCTCAAGGAGTGGCATGAAGACACATATAATGTCAGAAATAGTGCGTCAATTGTTAGAATAAAACTCCCAAATCCAAGACCAATTTTATCTCCAAAGAAGTATGACTCAAATGCATGGTACCAATGTAGTACTGCTAAAATTATTGCTAAGTATAGAAAATATCTGTGTGAATTCATAATAATGAAAGGGAGCGCATTTTCACCATTATATGATTTAATTGGTTTTTCAACTGCACAACCTGCAGGGTTGGCTAGTAAAGACCGATAGAAAACACGTCTTCCATAATAACAAGTTCCTCGAAAACCTAGTGGCGCCCATATGAAAAGAAGAGTAGCTGGAAGTGGCCACCAGTTGAGTATATCTGATGGTATTGCATTAGGTCCGGGTGAAGAAATTGGGCTGACATAGTGAGCCCCGTCTTCATTATAGTAGATAAAATCATTCTCATAATCGCCTATGGCTCCATGTTCGATTAGTAGTACGGTTATAGTGTATACTCCAAATAATAGTAATATAGTTCCCATTACTAAAGGCTGAATCCACCACCTATCTGTTCGAAATGTTGCGAATAAACCCTTCTTTTCAACAGGAACAAAACAAGGAGGTATGTCTAGTGCGTCAGAACTCAATAATTCACTATAGGAAATGGGTATTTCTAATATGTTATCAAATGTTGATAAAGTATTTTATATGGTATACATACTTATCAAACTATGAGATGGGCTTTTGTCGTAACTGTCATGTTTGTGAGTTTATCCTTTATGGGGTGCTTAACTCCAGAGGACAAGCGCACGGTAATAGAGGAAAATTCAGTTGAAGTAACTAGATTAGTAGTAACTGAAGAAGAGTTATCTCAATATCCTTATAGTGATAATCCAATACGCAACTTTTCAGTAGTAAATCCTTCAACCCTTGACTTAATTTCGGAAAGATTGTGGGCCGTTTTTGGAACCGATAATATTGGTTCCGCGGATGAACACAATTATGGTGGTAATTGTTGTGAGCATTATTTGGCAACAGACCAAGATGGAACAATTTACAATTTAGGTGGTGAGTGGCCATGGTGGAGCACAGACAGAGGCCTTACATGGAATGAATGGGTGCCTCCTGCATTCAATACCGATTTAGGATGCGAGGAAGGTCAATTAGACCCTACATTTGACCCTGGTCTTGGTGAAGGTTCTATTATTCAAGCTCCCAATGGAGATATTTTGGCAATGACCTGGTTTCCTTATCCTAGTACCGATGGCGTAGATCAATTTTATGCAATTTTAGGAAAGAAAACAAGCCCAACCCAAATTGAATGGGAATATTGTTGGAATACTTTTGACAAAGAACCGTTTTATGATCGTTCGTGGCAAGTTCCAGTAGTTGGACCTATTAATCCGCCTCCTGAGCTTTCAACTAATCTTTGTTCTTCAAATTGCCCATGGGCTAGTATAGTTGTTTCAAATTTTTGGAGCTATAGTGAGCAAGGCTATCAAGTTAGTGTAGATGGATTGAACTATAGGCCACTTGATGTTCCTAATAGTGCCGATAACGAATGTAATGCAGAGTATGCTCGTTGTGGGCCTGATTTAGAATTTGATTTGTATTTTGAAGATTTAGGTCCAGAATGGAATTACATGCAACCTCATCGAGAAATGCGGGCTTCTCCAATACCTTCTGGAGGTTTACTTTTTCCTAGATGGTTTGAAGATGGTAGTAATTTATTTTTGGATACTGAATTAACTTGGCATCGGCATACTCTACCTAATGGTAGTTTTTTACCTTCACGAAGCTTAGTCATAGATAGTTCGGGTGCGTTACACAGTGTTTCTTGTAATACATCCGATCCAGGTTCAAAGAGCTGTGATGGGACTTTCAATTTAACTCACCAAGTTAGTTATGATGGTGGTTATACTTGGACGAACCAAACTCATTCGTGGCCGTTAGCATTATCAGTTTCAGACAATACCTTTGAATGGGATTTCCAGGCTGATGGAAATTTAGATTTAGCAGTTATTTCAATGAGAGTCCAAACAGAGATTAATGGAACCTCAAGCGATATTGATTTAGTATTTCATATAAGAGGTTATAGTGAAAGTATGGTTGCAGATTCAATAACATTGATAGGTTTAGGAGATTTAGATGCTACCTCAGGGGCTGGTAATGATGTTAGATTTGATTTTTCATCTATGGGTATATTGCCTGATGGTGGTGTTGTAGTAGCGTATCATGATAGTACGGATCCTAATACCGATCCAATGTTTGCAATAGAACTGGAATTACCTGAGAGTTATTTTTACAATATATCTTAGAGTAATGTGGTAATTTCCTTTGCTCTATTTCTTAGAGTTACTTCAGAAGTACCAACAGCTTTTGCGATTTCTAATTGACTTCTTCTAACTTTATTTTTCTTACAGGATAAGTACAATGCCGCTCCTAGTAATGCAGCAGGAGATATACCTTGTCTATAGTCACTATTCTCTACTGTATTGATTATGTCTTGGGCATAAATTTCGGTATCTCTATTTAATTTTAATTTATCTGAAAATCGAGGGAGAAGATTTACAGTATTTGTTATGTTAATCTTCAATTTTAGTTTACGAGCAATTAATCTATGCAATCTACTTAATTCATTTCGATTTAGTCTAGTTTTGTCAGCCACTTCATCAAGAGTTCGGGGTACATTTTCCATTCGGCATGCTGTGTAAATTGATGCTGCAGCGACTTTTTCACTACTCCTTCCTCTTACGAGTCCGGATTTAGAAGAGCTTGAAAATATTTCTAAAGCAGATTCTTTTATGGAATTATCCACTTTTAGATCAAATGCAATTCGTTCTATTTCGTCTGAAGCTAAAAGGATACTTTTACTTGCTAAATTTCCAGTTCTAGTTTCCTTTTGCCATTTCATAATGGTTTTAGAATTTATGTTTTGTTCTTGAGGAATAGATTCAATAATTGATTCAGGGTTATAACTAGTCCATTTTGGTCCTGAATCAAAAATTAGGTCACAATCTTTACATGACAAAATACTGTCACCTTCATTTTTGATACTTTGCGATTCACATTCAGGACATTTTAGTTTCATTTTCTATAAATCTCTCTACCAACTAATCTAGTTATTCTAAATCCTTTATTGGCTGAGATTGCTAGATAAGGTTGCTTCACGGGTCCAAAAATATTTACAACTCTTCCTACTAATTTATTCTCGGAATCGAATATTTTTGTGTTTTTATTTACTTTTTCTTTAGCCAAAACTATGGCCAAATTCTTAGAATTAAGATGCGATACTCTTCCAAGGCATATCATAGACAACTTCCCCAAAACTTCTATTTAAAGTTTACTATTTTTCTAGGTAATTAACGATATTGTGCCAGAATGCAGTTTCAGCAAGAACTAATTTATGTTTTTTAATTACCTCTCGTGGAGTTCGTAGTTTCTCGAAATGTATGTCTTCATAATTTACTTTTAGGAGTGTAAGAAAGTGTGGTTTACTAACTGTAAAATATATGTGTTCACCTTTTAGTGCCTTTTCAATGTCTTTTATTGTTCTTGCACCTCTACAGACATCGCTTGTAGCTCCTATCATTGTTCGAATTTGGTGCCACAGAAAAGATCGGCCTTCAATGTCACAGGCTAGACCATTTCTAATTTTTTTTACAGATATACTAAAAATTTCAAGTTCGGGATTTGGATTATTTCGTTTGTCTTTCTTTGCAAAATTTTCAAAATTATGTTTACCTTTAAATATTTGTATTACCTTATTAAATTCTTTATAATCAACGTCTTCGTAGATCAAGTACCTATATAATCTCGAAGTAGCCTTTCTGGGATTAAAATGCTCCTTAACTTCGCAAAATCCATTAATCCAAACATCATGTCCGCTCAATTTCTCAGTCAATTTCCCAGCTAACAGTTCGCTTTTCATTTCCGAACTCGTTAATATTACGTTAGCGATGGCACTTACTCCCTTATCGGTTCTACTTGCGAATTGAGGATTTGATGCTCCACACTCAGCTAATTTTTCAGTTAGAATTCGTCCTACTGTTTCTACATTAGGTTGTATTTGTGATCCATGATATGATTTACCTAAATATGCTATACGGATTAGAGTCCAATACAATTTCATTAACTAAAGTATCTCTTCAAGAGTTTTTCCCAATTCAGAAGGGTTTTCAGACACATGAATTCCAGCTCGTTCCATTGCCTTCATTTTAGCTTTAGCCGTCCCTTTTCCACCAGATATAATGGCACCAGCATGCCCCATACGTTTACCGGGTGGTGCAGTTCTCCCTGCGATAAAACCAACAACTGGTTTTGACACATATTCTTTTACATATTCGGATGCCGTTTCTTCAGCACTCCCACCTATTTCTCCTATCATTATGATTGATTTTGTATCATTGTCTCTTTCAAAGGCTTCCAGACAATCAATAAAATTTGTTCCATTTACTGGATCTCCACCTATTCCAACGCATGTTGATTGTCCTAGTCCTTTTTCAGTTACTTGGTTTACAGCCTCATAAGTTAAAGTTCCAGAACGTGAAATTATTCCAACATCACCTCTGCGGTGTATGTGGCCAGGCATTATGCCAACCTTGCTCTTTCCTGGCGTTATGATTCCTGGACAATTTGGACCAATAAGACGAGTATCCTTTGTTTCAATGTATTTTTTTACTTTAACCATATCAAGTGCAGGAATACCTTCAGTAATTGCAACAATTAATTCAATACCTGAATCTGCAGCTTCCATTATTGCATCAGCTGCGAAAGCTGGTGGGACAAAGATACATGAAACATTAGCTCCAGCATCAGTTGCTTCAGAGAGAGTGTCCCATATCGGTAATCCTTGAGTTTCTTGGCCACCTTTACCAGGTGTTACTCCACCAATGACCTTTGTTCCGTAGTCTAGCATTTGTTCGGTATGGAATTGACCATTTTTACCAGTGATACCTTGTACCACTATTTTACTGTTGGAATCTAGCCAAATACTCATGCGTTTCCTCCTATTGAATTAATAGCTTTAATAGCTCCATCATTCATATCATCTGCAGCAATTAAATCAAGTCCAGATTCAGACAGCATTTGTTTACCTAGTTCCACGTTTGTGCCTGCCAGCCTAACTATAAGAGGTACATTCATGTTGATTTCCTTTGCTGCGGTTATTATTCCTTCTGCAATAAAATCACATCTCATTATTCCTCCAAATATATTGACAAATATAGCTTTAACTTCAGGATCAGATAAAATGACTTTGAATCCCTCAGCAACTTGTTTTGCATCTGCTCCACCTCCCACATCTAAAAAATTAGCAGGTTCACCACCGTGAAGCTTGATAATATCCATAGTAGCCATGGCCAATCCAGCTCCGTTTACCATACATCCAATTTCACCATTGAGTTTGATGTAATTTAATCCAACTTCATTTGCTCTAGTTTCTAGTGGTTCTTCTTCACTAACATCTCTTAATTTTGCAACTTCCTTATGTCGGAATAGACCCGAGCTATCAAAATTTATCTTTGCATCTAATGCTATAATTTCATCATCAGAACTAACTACAAGTGGATTTATTTCCACAATTGAACAGTCTAAGTTTATAAACAGCTTATAGAGACTTTTCATAAATTTCATGCAATGTTTAATTTGATTTCCTTCTAATCCCAGCCCAAATGCTATTTTTCTTGCTTGCCAATCTCCAAGACCAGTAACAGGATCAACATGAACTTTTAGAATTTTCTCAGGGTTTTTACTAGCAACTTCTTCAATTTCGACTCCACCTTCAACTGATGCCATTATCACAGGCAAGTCTTTTTCGCGATCTAAGACTATTCCCAGGTATAATTCCCTAGATATACTACATCCTTCTTCAACATATATTTTTTTAACTTCTACACCGTCAGCAGTTGTTTGCGGAGTAATAAGTTTTGAACCTATTAATTTTTCAGAAGCTTCGTAGACTTCATCGGGTGAACGGCAAAGTATGATTCCTCCTCCCTTACCTCTTCCACCAGCATGCACTTGAGCTTTAACTACCCAAATACTTCCTCCTAGTTCTTTACAAGCATTAGCAGCTTCATTAGCATTTGAAGCTACAACGCCTCTTAGAGTTTTTACACCATACTGCTCAAACAGAGCTTTTGCTTGGTATTCATGGATGTTCATATCATATTACACACAGATTGGGGTTTAATACTCTAATCTTAGCATATGATTACGTAAAGATTTAAATAGAACACAATCTGCCGCCAAAAGTAGGTTATTAAATGGCTAAGAAAAATCCTGCCCATATGTTTCGGGGCAAGAAAAAAGCATATACTCGAAAAGAGTACATCGGTGGCGTTCCCGCAAGCCGTATAACTCAGTTCGATATAGGATCAGCAACAACAGATTTTAGTGTTAAGGTTACATTGTCTGCAGACGAAGAATGTCTTGTAAGACATAATGCTTTGGAATCTGCTAGGGTTACTGCCAATAGGTATATTCAAGCGCGGGCTGGCCGCGAAGGATATCATTTGAAGGTTAGAGTATATCCTCATCATGTATTGAGACATAATAAAATTGCACAAGGGGCTGGGGCCGATCGAGTTTCAATGGGTATGCGTAAGTCTTTTGGAAAGACAGTTGGAACTGCAGCTAGGGTTAAATCAGGTCAAAAATTGATTACATTAAGTACTTCAGATGAATTTCTTGCTGAGGCTAAAGAGGCATTGAGAAAATCTTCCCACAAACTTCCAACACCTTGCAAGATAGTGGTTAATCAAAAATAATGGCTGAACTCGTTAAGAAACTAGGATTACCCAAACCTGATGGTTTTTTGTATTTTGTTGAAAGTGATTGTACCGTCTGGAAACACCAAGGAGGTCAAAAAACTTTGATATCAGATACAGTTATAGAAAGAGAAGATGGATACTTGTATTTTATTGATCTTAACGGAGATTTAGCTAAAAAAACTAATATTCAACAAATGGATAAAGAAACTAAAGATTTATACAAACCAGGGACACAGGTTCCAAGAAAATAGTTTTTAGAAAGCTACCAAAATTTCCACCACGCCTCTTTTTGTGGTAAAGTTCTATTTTTCATTTTATTAGCATAGTCCTCATCACCATCAGATATTCCTTTTATTATTGCTACATCCATACTTCTGTACGCAATTTTTCCAGCTGGGCTCATATCTTTTAGAGAAATTAAGGCATTAGTGGTCAATGTCTTTAATAATTCAAGCCTCTTTCTATCAAATTCAATAGTCCCTGAAGCACTTACGTTTTCACCAACTGCATCAGAAATTAATGTTGATAAATCAGTATTGCCATCCAGTTCCTTTTCTCTAAACCATAATGAAAAGCCAGCTAGAAAGCTCAGTTCGCTTTCTATCCATTCACCCAATGATCTTGATATTAAATCTCTAGTAATTTTGCTATCTTCTGACCAATATTCTTTTGCATGCTTTGGAAATTTAGTGTCCATTATTGTATTAATTTCCTCTATTTCTTTAGTGCGCAACTTTATCTTTGTAGCTAAATTCTCAGATATCCAAGAATAGTTACAGGATATCTTCAGATTGCTATCTTCTTTTTTTTTGAAAAAGTTCAGAGAATCTTGATTTGAAATTACTTCAGCTACTTTATCTATACTTAGTTTAGATTCATTAGCAGCCTCTTCAATGGTAAGTTTTTTACCAATTATTGAAATGAAAAGTTCAGCCACTTCACCTTTACCAGGTTCTTTCATAAAACAACCTCACTTCCTCTTGGATTACCAGTTAATACCATCTCCAAGGAGTCTAAATTAGTTATCCAACATTGGCTGTGCTGAGCTATTTCGAGTGCACATTCCAATTTCCCAATTAACCCACCGGTAACATCCGTGTTTCCATTGCTAAATGTTTTTTCTTTCAATTCTTTAATGATTTTTGCGTCAACTCTAGGAATAACTTTACTATCCTTAGATTTTGGATCGCCATCCATTACTCCAGGCAGATCCATTACAAATACTGAGAAAGCAGGTTTGTATATTCGTGCTAATTCCATCATTATAACATCACCACTTAGTATATTAATTCCTTGTAATTCATCATCTGTAGCATCACCAAATGTAATGGGTATATTACCTTCTTCAATACACTTATCAAATATTTCAGTAGGGAATTTAGCGATATTTCGGGCACCCTTAGTGATCATAGTTTTAGAGGGGATAACAGATTTAGTTTTCATTCCATTTTTTTCAATAATACTACATAAAACATGATTTAATTTTTCCATTTGTTCTCTTATCTCAGCAATAGATTTTTTTTGCTCTGGACTTTCGTTTAATCCATCAATTAGATTAAATTTTTGAGCAATTGGATGTCCGAATGATCCGGCTCCATGGACCACAATAATATCATATTCTTTGTTATTCAAAACTTTTCCAATTCTGTCTAAATTTATGGTATTAATCTTTGGTGTGTCACTCATTTTTTCGGTAATTAAAGATCCCCCAAATTTTAAAAGAATTTTTTCTTTAGACATGATTCTCTTTGTAGATATAGATAAGTCGTCAAAAAGGTAGAGTGTCATTGATTAAATAGCACTATCAATGCCTAAAAGTGCAGAATAAGATAGGTCTTGCCTTGTTCGGGGCTTTGTGTTATAATTTGACTCAAGGTTTAGCCTTTACTTTAGTTAGGATGCAGGCAAATGCACTTGGCGATTTTCGAACTTTAGGTTTAGTGGTGGGTTTACCCAATTTTGCCCTCGTGGGTGGTTCTTTCTTTTGGGGAGTTATAGCTGATCGCTGGCAAAATCGTAAAGCTGTCGTTGTATTGTGCGCGATGTTTTCTGCAATTTTGTATATTCCGTTACCGTGGTTAAGTCCATTTGGTTTGATAGTTGTTAGGACTTTGCAGTCTTTTTTTCTCGGTGGAATGGTTCAGATAGCAACATTATTTTCTGAGTTAAATCCGGAAGCTAGAGCAACATTGATGGGAAAGCTTGAGGCTGCCTTAGGTTTTGGATGGGGTGCAGGAGCTTTTCTGGGTGGTTTTCTTGTATTGTCTGAGGATTATGGTTCATCTCATCCAACGGTTATTTTTTCCTTTTTACTAACGGCTTCATTAGGTATTTTTGCAGTTGTTGGATATATGGGCTCAACAGAAAGATATACAGCTAGGGAGGTAATTCGGTTAGAATTTGGAGAGTATTTTTGGCCAATATCTCGGCTCTTTGTTACGACTTTTATTATGTTTTTTGGATATATGTTTTTTTTGAGTATATCTCCTATATATCTAACAGAAGTTGCAGGTTCAAGTTTTGGTATGGGGATTATAGTTTTACTTAGTGGAATAGTTCATGCCATCTCAGCACCATATATTGGAAGATTAGTCGATGCCTATCCTAGAGAGAATGCGATAAGAGCCTCAACGATAATGGTATTTCTTAGTTTAACTATTTACTCCTTAACAAATAATATATATTTGATAACTTTAGCTTTTTTACCTCCAATATACATGACTTATTTTTTGGGAGCTAGAGCAATCATTGCCGATAATGTCCCTTATCAACTTCGCGCTAGAGCCATGGGTCTTCTTACTTCATTTAGTCTATTGGGGAGTGGAGTAGGCAGTATTGTGGTAGGTGAGCTATTAGTAAATATGAATTTTCAAGATGCTTTTCGTATAGGTTCTTTTTTGACCTTCATATCTATGTTAGTGGGTTGGTATCCTATAAATAATAAAAATCATTCGTGATTAATACGTATATTTTTATCTTTGAGATAATCCATAACAAAATCGTAGTTTTGTTTATTTTGACCTAATATTTCGGGGCAAAGAATTCCAGTTTCAGTTATTCTATTTTCAATTATAAGCTTTGCGAATGCACAAGCAGTTAATCCTGTAGTTCTTGCCATACTACTCCACCCATCAGTCCTCTCATCGTATACTGTGTAGTTAATTTCAGAGTCATCCTTTTTGACTGCAGTAATTATCATAAATGTAAACTCTTCATCATCCTCCAATAATTTCCATTCTTCAAATAATTCAAGGCATGTCTTTTCTTTCTTCGTCATCACAGTTCCATTAAAGTTTACGATTTCATTAGAAAAGCTATCTTTAGCTATTAATTCCTTCACTAATTGGGCATGGCCAGGATATCTAATTGTATATTCAAGAAGATTAGGAATTTCTGATATTTTTTCATCTGATTTAAGTAAAGTTCTTAGTCCATCAGTTAAGAAAGCTTCAAGGGCTCCAATATCTTCAACTTCAAAATTTATAATATCAGATAGGGCCTCTTTTACTTTAATTTGTCCGTTGATTTTGATCCGAGCTGGCCTAGTATATTCTTCAATTACATCGATTGGTGAAAATGGAGCTTTATAATTCCAAGGTGGTTTTTTATCTTTGGGAAGGCCACCTACCATGGTTCTAATTTCTTTTATATCATTATTTGCAACAATATGTCCAATAATTAAATTACTTAGTCCTGGTGCAACTCCAGCATCAGGAATAATGGTGCAATTATGTTCCAATGCAAGGCTTGAAAGATCTAGACAATCTTCGGGCATAAAGGAAATATCTGTGCAAGAGATACCAAGTTTTATTAATTTTTTTAGGATACTAAAACCCATAAATCCAGGAAGACAGTTAATGGCAAGTTGATAATTTTTAATTTCGGTTTCGAATAAAGAGTCATTAACATCTAATATTTTAATTCTAGTATTTGGATTTCTATTTTCAACTTCTTTTAGATTATCTTTAGAATTATCAAAAACAGTTATTTGATAGTCTTTTGCAAGTTCAGTAGCTATAAGAGATCCTACCATTCCACTTCCAATGACTGCTATCTGCATTTGGTTCAGACACTCATTTTCTTTCTGGAAACTCTTACACCATTTGGAGCTACGACTATCCATTTCTGACTTACGCCAACTAAATCACCATCAATGTCTGCCACAGCTCTTTCTAATTCAGCAAGTATCTTGTGTAACGTCTCTTGGTCGGAAGTGAGTGGCGTAAAGTCTATTAGAATCATGTTTCCATCATGAAGTTCAGTAGTAATTTGTTTTATTTGTTCTGGCTTGCTTAGCATCATAGTGTGAACAACCATGGACGCCTTGCCTCCATAATCTTCAGCTTTGTCAGCACTCCAATTTCTCAAATCAAAAAATTGTTCAGTAGGTATTCTTCTCATTTGGGGTGGTGCAGCTGCCATGTTTGAATATTCAGTTGTAGTTAATTAGGCTTCCTGTGTTTTAAAACGGAAATTCCGATTATTATTACTGAAACTGTAATAAAATTAGGATATGGTAAAATACTAGATTTAACTTTAGCTTTGAAACTGGCCTCTTTTGTCATGTTATTGTTATCTTGAACAATTTCTCCGTTTAAGACCGAAGCTATTACTTCAAATTCATGATATCCTGGAAGTGCGACCCATTCATAATTGAAAGCTTTAGTTTCCTCGGCTTTAATGCTGTATTCCCAAGTTTTAACAATTTCATCATCTATCAATAAGTTAACAGTACCTATGGCTGTATCTCCATTGTATAACACAGATTGGTATGTCTCATTATAATTTTTTAAGACAAATTCAATATTCTGTGTCTTACCTCTTTCTTTAGTTCCTTTAATGTCTAATGATTCAACGTATATATCTGCCCAGCCTAATACTTCAACAGTACTAGTGTTTGTTCTATAATTTCCTTTTTGATCCATTAATTCGTAGTCTAAGACTAGGGTTCCAGTATATTCCATTTCGACTATTAAATTAAAATTCGAGCCTTGTTCATCATATGACAATTCAGTTCTCTTATTTCCCTCATAATCATATACTGTAATAGTTAAGAAGTTGATATAAGCTTCGCTTTCTTCATCATAAGCATTTAAGTATATTTCAAAATCTTGCCCATATCTCGGATTAGAAGGGTGTGTGTTCAATACACCCCATGGTTTGTAGTCTGCATAAAATTCAGTTTCATAGTAATTGCTTCCCACAGGATTTTGATTAACAGTCAGTCCTAAAGTGTGAAATCCTCCAGTTTCAATTAATATTGAAATTATTTCATTGTTTCCAGCTAGTTCAAGGCCGTCGAGAGTCCATGTATATTCAATATTTATTCCAGATGAGTTTGAAGCATCAAATGAAATCCAATCGCCCTCATTAATTAATGGATTAAAATCGAAATTTGAAAACGGATTATTGTAAACATTAATAGTAACTGTGAAAACGGAGGTCCACAGTTCTGTGTCGGTATTTCGCCCGGAACAGTTCAGTAGATATGTTCCAGCTTCATTAGCCATGAAAGTGAATGAACTATTTGTTTCATGATTTCCACTCTCTATACTTGTTAAATCAGAATCGGTTGTATTCGGATAAACATTCCATCTGTAGAGATCAATTTCACCCCAGCTTGAAATGCTTTGAAATATAAATGGTTCCCCAGTTACCAAGTCAATTTCTGCAACCTGTATTGAGAGTGTAGGGACCTCAACAGCTTCGATGTAAAATACTACTGTGTTTTCTCCCCCTCTTTGGTCAATTACTCTTAATTCAAGTTCATGGTTCCCAACAGGTAATGAGATTTCTATTATTTCACCATTAAATTCCTGCAGATTGTATTCCCAGAAATATTCCAGAGAGTCATTTTCAGTATCAGTAGTGGCACCTCCATCAACTTCAATAAGTCTTTCAGATGGTATTTTCCACATATAAATATCAAGTTTCATCCCTTCCTCAATATGTATGTCTGGCTGAGGGGGTGAGTTTTCAACTATAATGTTTTTTACTGTAGAATTTATTCCACTTTGATCGTCAGTTGTGTAGAGGGTAATTGTATAATTGCCTGGCAATGCAAAGCGATGTTCAGGGGATTGTAATATTGACATTTCCCCATCGCCAAAATCCCACAGCCATTCTTCTATTTCACCATCATCATCATATGATAAATCTGTAAAAGTAAAGGTGGTTCGAGTGTCTCCTTCTTGAGGATTCAATTCAAAGTCTACAATAGGTAATTTATTTATTACTTCTATCAAATAATAGACTGTAGTTATATCACTTAGATCATCGATTAATTTCAGAGATACATTGTACATTCCTGAATTCTTATATTCATGATCAGTTGTAGCCATATTTGAGGTGTATCCGTCATCAAAATTCCATTGGTAAAATTCAACTTCCCCATCAACATCATATGAATCTGAAGCATCAAATGCAATTTCTTCTCCCAGCATAATTACTAGTTTCGAAATTTGTACAACTGGAATTGGTCTTTTATTAACAAATATATTTAATATGACTGAGTCTTCAAGTCCATTGTTATCTCTTACAGTTAGTATAACATCATAGCTCCCGTTCTCATTAAAACTATGAGTTGGATTCTCAGTATATGCAAACTTCCCATCTCCAAAGTTCCAAGTATAATTCACAATGTTTCCATCTTCATCCCAGGATTCATCTCCATAAAATTGTAGTTCTGTACCTTCAGCAATAACAGCTTCATCCGCATCAGCTATTGCATGAGGTTTAGATAGGAAGCTAATGTCTAGAATAATGTTATCTCCGTCAACCTCAATATTCTCAATTTTCCATCCAGATTCAGTTTCATTGTATGCTAATGAATTTGGATAAGTATCTTTACTAAAAGATCCCGAAGTGTATGGGTCGCTATCGTCACCTCTATTCGCTCCAGAATCTAAATCGTCATCTCCATCAGCTTCCTCTAAATCCATTCCTTTGTGTTCTTCATCATTATTAACTGTGTTAGAATTCCATTTAGACTCCATAATTTCTTCATCAATATGCCAAATTAGAAGTCCTTCACCAGGAAGATAAGTATCATATTTTGTTTGTTGTCGATTTTCAAGCAAAAAGTATTGCTTTGATTCAGACCAATTTCCAGGTATAGGGAGTTTGTAGATTTTCCCACCTTCTGAAACGGGTTCAATAACGAAATTTGTTACGTCATCTTCGATGAGTATAGGTTCTTCCCATCCTAACCAGTATCTAGAAAAAGCACTGAAATAAACTGGAGTTTCTCCGTTGTTTCCCCAAGAACCTGCAGCCATAACGGCCCAATTACCAGACCCTTCTGATGATCCATCAGTATCATAGAAATCAGGTAATCCTAGTTCATGTCCAAATTCATGGCACCAAACACCCAAAGGATTTCTTTCACCACCAGATTCTTGATATTCAGGTACTTGAGTGATTTTTCTGACTACGTAATCGTCACCATTTTCATCTTCATCATCGGTATTTATCGTAATGCTTGGCCAATGTGCTGACCAAATATCATCGTTGTCACCCGTGGATTCTCCACCAGGCCCAGAGTGAATTGCAATGACTGCATCAAAATCAGGATAGTAGATATCATCGTCTGCAATTTCCACACTGTCTCTCACAAAGCTATTTCCACTTGAATATTCAGCAGCATTTCCATCAAGAGTATATGGACCAAAAACTTCACCTTGAATGTTTAGAGAACTTCCTGAAACTTCGTCAAAGTAGTCCCACATAGAATTTGAGCTAGCAAATGCAATATCTTCAAAATAATCTTGGTCATGATCGGTTTGAAATTCTTGATCTTCAAATCCCGACATAATAAATGCTATCTCAATGGTACCAGTACTAGGTGCAGCTTCTGTATCCATTACAACAAATAATGATAAAATTAATAATCCAGCTAGGAGTTGTAATCTTTGAGTCATTATTAGAGAATGTTCAAGAGGAGATATTAAGGTTCAGTCAGAAACAAATCCCAATGGATCAGAAAGAATATTGTCTCTAGCCTCATGTGTGATTTTAACTGGCTTTTCACCATAAAATACTTCATTGTTATTTCTCATGGTTTCCAAAGTACCGACTCCCATTGCAAAGTTAACTGCAGCTCCAGCTCTGAAACCTGCATACTCATCTGGTATTGCATTTAGATATTCTTTAACAGGTTCGATATGTTGGCATGCATTATCAAGCATTGCATCTAACATTGCCATAGATTGTTTTTCATATTCAGGTTTTAGAAGATCAGCAGGCACTAGGTTGTGTTTTTCAAATAAAAACCCGGGCCAGAAAATTTTTTCATTATCTAAAATATCTTCTCTATAATCTCTAATGATATTGACTTTTTGGAGAAATAGTCCAAAATCTCTTTCGTTATCTCTTAGTATAGCTGAATTTTCATTGGAGAGGTCTTTAGATCTAGTTCTAATAAGTTCAGTCAGAAATCCAGAAGGCGTTCCTGCAACATAGTAGCAGTATTCGTTCAAATCTTCGAATGAATATACTTCTTGTCTTAGGAATTTTTGCATTCCAAAGTTCATTTCCTTTAACCATCTAACCATGCACTCTTTCGTGCGTTCATCAAAGCTGTCATGCACTGTGAGAATACTTTCCATGTTCTTTACTAAATCACGATATTTGGGATTGGCTACCATCTCGTCGGCTGAATCAACTAGGGTTTTAGCTTTTTCTTTAGCAGAAAGACTGCTTGGACTTTCCAAAACTTCCATTAGTAAATTCATAGAATGAATTCTTTCTTCCAAAGTTATTTCTCTTCTTCCAATATCGTCTTCGAAAGTGTCTAGTATTCTAGCTTCTAAATAGCCTACCATAATGGGGCCTAAAATATTATTTTCAACTAGGGGAATAGTTAAGGCAAATGAACGGGAAACTGATTGAAGTGCACCTTTACAGTAATCCATACTCTCTTGGAGTAATTCTCCAGTTTTGCTCTTGACTGCACCGTACAATGATGGCATATTAAGCTCCTATTCGGACTCCTTAAATTGACGAAGTATATTTAAAACTAGGTTTTTGTAAGGATATATGCTTCCATTAACTGATATGAGTACAGAAGAATCTCATAATATTAAAGCTATTTTATTTGATTTGGATGGTACTTTTGTTAATAGCGATGAATTGAAAAGTAAGGCCTATAGTTCGTTAGAAACTATCCGTGAAAAAGGATTGAAGACAATAGCAGTAACAGGAAGACCTGCAGGTTGGTGTGATTTAATTTCTAGATGGTGGCCAGTTGATGCAGTCGTTGGAGAAAATGGAGCCTTTTACTTTTATAAAAGGGGAGATCAGATAATACGCAAAACATTTTATGATTCGGAAGTACAACATGCTAATAGAGTCAAGTTAGATTTATTATTTGAGAAATTACGAGTCCGTTTTCCCAGCATTAAGGTAGCTTCAGATCAGTCCTTTCGACAATGGGATTTAGCAATTGATGTTGCTGAAGAGGTTCGAGTATCTAAGAAAGAAATTATAGAAATAGTAAATTTTGCAGAAGCAGAGGGTGCTTGTACTGCCATATCTAATATTCATATCAACATATGGTTTGGAAATTATACCAAAGAGCAGATGTCCTTGAAAGTTATTAGGAAACTAGACTTGAATAGTAAGAATATATTGTATATTGGAGATTCTCCTAATGATTCGCCTATGTTCAATTGTTTTGATTCTACAGTAGGGGTGAGTTCAGTAATCAATTATGAAGGCTTAATGAAAACATACCCTAAATATATAACTAAGAATGACGAAGGTAACGGTTTTGTGGAATTAATTGACTTTCTCATTTCGACCAGGTAATACCTTCTTGATTTTGGTAATTCCCACTTCTTTCTGAATATAGAGATTTGGCAGAGCTAGACATCATTTCAAAAACCATTTGTGCAAAGGTTTCTCCTATATTTAATTCAACATCCTCGCTACCAGAATTAAAACCCAGCAAAGTCAAAGTTCCATTGAATCCAGAATCAATTTTACCAAAACTGCATATTATTCCCTTTCTAGCCCAGCTGGTTCGAAGCCACAATTGCGCACAAAGATTAGAACCACATTCAATACGCTCTTTTGTTGAAACTGCAAATCTTTTTCCTGGAGGAATAAGAAGACTTCCTCTAGAGGTTTTCTGTTCATTAGGGATTTCAACTTCATCAATTGTCAAGTCATATCCGTTTGGCGTTAGATTTTGTTCGTTAAAAGGCACTATATTCAATTCTTTAGCATTAATTGCAGATATGATAGCTTCATCAGACAGTATTGCCATTATTTTCTTATTTCATTTAAGAACTTTTCAGCCATATCAGCTCTAACTTTACCCGAATTTTTCAGCATTTCAGCCACTTTATCGATTTCATTTTTATTTGCGCCGGCTTGAACTGCTAAATTGCGAGCATGTAATCCCATGTGTCCTCTTTGTATCCCCTCTGAGGCTAAAGCTCTCAAGGCACCTAAATTCTGACACAATCCCACAGCACATATGACTTGTGAAAGTTCAGTAGCACCACCAGGTATCTTAACGTCTAATATTTTCACACAGGCTTTTGCAGTAGGATGAGTTGATGTTGCTCCACCTACTAGCCCAATTGCCATAGGAAGTTCAATACTCCCCTTTAAGTCACCATTTTTTGTTTTTTCCCAAGTTGTGAAAGATGAATGTCCTTCTTTCCATTGGCCATAGGTATGTGCTCCAGCTTCAATAGCTCTCCAATCATTACCAGTAGCAATAACTACAGGATCAATTCCATTCATAATTCCCTTATTATGTGTCGCAACTCTGAAAGGATCCGCACAGGCAAACGAGAATGCTTCAATAATTCCATCAACAACTTCTTCTCCACCTAAAAATTCAGCAGGCCATATGGCGCTTGCTCTTGATTTTCGATAGATTGCTAAATTAGAGATAATCCTAAGATATACTCTACCTCCAGTTATAGTTTCCAACCTAGTAGCTACTGCTTCAGCCATTGTATTAACTGCATTAGCTCCCATTGCATCTCTACAATCTACTAATAGATGTGTTATCACCATTGGTCCAGTATCAGAATCTAGTACACGGACTTCAATGTCTTTACAACCTCCACCAAACTTAACTAGAATGGGGTCTTGTTCATTAGCTAGTTTTATTATTTCATTTCTCTTTTTAATTATTTGCTTTTTTGCAGCAAATGGATCGTCCAAATTAACTAATTGAATTTGACCAATCATTACAGGATCATCAGAGTCAGCAGTAATTCCTCCCATTTTCCGCGTTCCTTTAGCCATATGAGTAGCCGCAGCCACTACTGAAGGTTCTTCTAATGCCATAGGAACCATGTATTCCTTTTCATTTACCATGAAATTTGCAGCGATACCCAGAGGAAGTGGAAAAGTTCCTACCACATTTTCTATCATTCGGTTAGCAGTTTCTTCTCCTAATGCACCATATCCACTTATGGCATTTGTTTCTTCATCCGAAAGATTTGCAAATTCTTTAACAAATTCTAGTCTTTCAGATGGTTTTTTTTTGTAAAAACCGGGTACTTCCGAGCTCGGACTCATAATTAGGTAAGCAAGTATTCCTTAAAGATAGTTGTTCAATTTAAAGAGGAGATTCGCCGATAGAACCACAATGAGGGCACATGATCTCTTTGTCGTCTCCTTTCCCTTTAAACACCTTTAAACAACCGGACTCACAGACGAATGAAACTTGTCTAGAGAATTCACTACCTGATATTACACTAAATGGTTCCTTATACTCTTCACCATCTGAAGCTTCATCCATTTTTTCATAATCACCTTCTTGTTCAAATGTTTCTAGAGGTACTAATACCGATCCGTCATTAGCTACTGCATCAGTTCCATTTTTCCTAAACAAATAATTTGCAGAAAACAAAGCTATTGAAATTAATACTACAGCTCCCCCTACATACGCATAAATTTCATTTTCAGTGTTATCTTCACCTATTACTTCATTAACGACTTCAGTTTCTATAAATATTTCTAAAAATTTATTTTCCATATCTGGATTAGTATATCCCATTCTGTCAATTGATGTGATACGGTAGTAATGAAATCCAGCGCTCAAATTAACTAAATTATATTGAAGTTCATCAGTATTATTTGTGTCTACATTAGTTACTGAGATCCATTCAGTAGTAAAATTTCTTTTCGTTTCAATATGGAAACTTACTGCATCCAAAGGGCGTTTCCATTCTATAGTTACATTATTTCTTTCTTCAATAACAAAGTTAACTTCAGTAACTGGTTCAGGAGGTCTTGTATCTACGGTAGTCATTAAATCAAAGCCTTGATAAACGATTGATATTGATGAATTTAGTGGAGGTAGGTATCCATCGTCACCATCTCCAAACACAATTTTGGAATTAACGTAGTCCACCCAATATTGGTTTGCCGTCATTCCGGTGAGATCGGTTCCAGTAAACTCTTCTAAACTTTTCTCGAAAATTCCATCTGCGTCTTCGTCAACACTAATGGCCATGTTTCGAATTTTACCAATCATGACTGGTTTTAGAGGATAAACTGGCAATTCGATATTTCTATCTTCTTCAAAGATAATTGGTATGGTGAACTGATATGGTTCTCGGGAGTAATCATTCCCTGCTAAATCAAGAGGATTAATTCTAAAATAATAAGTTTTCCCATCTAACAAATTAATAATTGCGGATCCATTCTCCCAATTATTACTCCAAATTTCCCAGTCTAATTCTTCTTCATCATTTTCACTTATTTGGGCATATTCCAAAGTTATATTAGTTAAAATTTCATCAGAATGCAAAATACTTATAATTAAGTTTTCAGGACCAATAAAAGAATCTATAGGGTTTAACTTTACATTAGGGCTCAATCTATCAAAGGTAATTGTAACATCAGCCTCATTCTTTATTTCGATATTGCCAGCATAATCAACGGTTCG
>MDSW01209692.1_pt1 | contig 39686 bp, 51 predicted proteins | sample 811171 | NCBI WGS metagenome assembly MDSW01 (sample SAMN05326641, study PRJNA326480) | marine metagenome | isolation source: seawater | place: Atlantic Ocean: North West | collected 2012 | reverse complement strand
TTTAAGATCTATAGCCATGTGATAATTAAGTTAAACGCAAATTATCATTAAATATAGAAATTACAATATGATGGAAATTACAGAACTTAAGAAGATTTTAAATACAAAATCAAGACTTATTGGAGTAGATATGGGTTCAAAAAAAGTTGGATTATCGATATCAGATGAAAATAGAAAGATTGCCACTCCCTTTAAAACGATTGATTATAGAAATATTGACAATCTAACAACTGAAATTAAAAAAATAATTCAAGAAAATGATATAGATGCAATAATATTTGGAAATCCAATAAATATGGATGGTACCACAGGTTCTTCATCACAATCAGTAAAAGATAAAATAAAAATACTAAATGATAAGATTGATTTGCCTATGATTCTTTGGGATGAAAGGTTGTCAACCATAGGTGCATTTAATTTATCCAGTCAATTAGATATAAATGTTTCAAAAAGAGTTAAAAATATAGACAAAAACGCTGCAGCATTCATATTGCAGGGGGCGCTTGATTTTTTAAATAATTAAGCTTGCAAAGTATCATATCTATGGCTATAGAGTTGGTTTTAATGGCAAATCTAAATAAAGCTATTAAAATCTCAAAAAAACATCTCTTAGGAATTCAAGACTTATCAATATCAGATGTGAATTATATTTTGTCAGAAGCAAAGCAATTCATAGATTTAAATAAAAGTAAAAATAAAAAATCAGATATTTTGAGGGGCAAAACACAAATCAATTTATTCTTTGAACCATCTACACGTACACAAAGTTCATTTGAATTAGCTGGAAAAAGATTGGGTGCAGATGTTATGTCTATGAATTTAAATAATTCTGCAATTAAAAAAGGTGAAACATTAATTGATACTGCAATGACACTTAATGCAATGCACCCTGATATAATAGTTGTAAGACATCAGGACTCTGGAGCATCAAATTTACTATCACAAAAGGTAAATTGTGCGGTGCTCAATGCTGGCGATGGTAGAAGAGAACATCCAACTCAAGCTTTATTAGATGCATTAACAATCATAGACAGAAAAAAAAAATCGAGGGATTAAAAATTGCAATATGTGGAGATATAGTTCATTCTAGAGTTGCTAGATCAAATATATATTTATTAAACATGTTGGGTGCAGAAGTAAATATAGTTGCTCCATCAAATTTAATGCCAAAAGATATTGAGAAATTAGGTGTTAATATTTTTTCTGACATGAAGAAAGGAGTGAAAGATTGTGATATAGTAATGATGCTTAGACTTCAAAATGAGAGAATGACTAGCTCATTCTTATCCTCCAATAGAGAATATTATGAATACTATGGATTGACACCCGATAAATTAAAATTTGCTAAAGATGATGCTTTAATAATGCATCCAGGTCCTATGAATAGAGGTATAGAAATTGATACAAAATTAGCGGATGACATAAATAAAAGTGTAATTAAAGAGCAAGTGGAACTTGGAGTTGCAGTCCGAATGGCTTGTCTTAAAATATTTTGTGGATGATGAAAAAAAAATATTTTTTAAACGCTAATATAATAGATCCTCATAATTCTATAGATGAGACAGGAGGCTTGATAATTAATGAAAATGGAAAAATAGAGGCAATAGGAAAAAAAGTAAATAGCAATAACATACCATCTAGAGAAAAATATATTGATTTAAAAGGCAAACACATAATTCCAGGAATAGTGGATATGCGTGTTTTTGTAGGAGAACCTGGTTTTGAATACAAAGAAAATTTTAGAACTTTAAGCGAAGCAGCATTAAGTGGCGGAGTTACATCTGTTGTTACAATGCCAAATACTAATCCAATTATTGATAATGTGTCAATTGTAGACTTTTTAAAAAGAAGAGGAAGGGATAAATCAAAAATTAATATTTTTCCTACTGCATCTTTAACAAAAAATCTTGAGGGCACAAATATGACTGAGTTTGGTCTCCTTCAAGCTAAAGGAATAATAGGATTTACTGATGGATATAAAACAATCCAAAATACTAGATTAATGTCCAGAATTATGAGATCTGCATATGATTTAAATTGTTTAATTATGCAACATGTTGAAGATGAGGAACTATCTAAAAATGGAATGGTAAATGATGGAATTATTTCAACTAAATTAGGTCTTCAAGGTATTTCTGAACTTGCAGAAAAAATTATTATTGAAAGAGATTTGACCTTGTTAGAAGATTTTAATTGTAGATACCACATATCTCAAATTTCATCAGAAAAGTCTCTTAATGCAATTGACAAAAGAAAAGATTATATTGACTTTACATGTGGCGTATCAATTAACAACTTATCATTAAACGAAAATGATATTGGAGACTTTAGAACTTTTTTAAAATTATCACCTCCCTTAAGGAAAGAGGAAGATAGATTAGCGCTAATAAAAGGAATTAATAACGATCTAATTGATGTAATAGTTTCAGACCATAAACCTGAAGATGAAGAACAAAAAAGACTTACTTTTGCTCAAGCCTCAACTGGAGCTTCTGGAATTGAAACATTGTTACCGTTGGCACTAGAACTATTTCACAATGAGTCGGTTAAACTAAATAAAATAATTAAGGCTTTAACATGTAATCCAGCAAAAATTTTAAAATTAAATAAAGGTAATTTGTCGATTGGTAATGATGCTGATTTCTGTATACTTGACATTAACAAACCTTGGATAGTTAAAAAAGAAAATTTAATATCTAAATCTAAAAACACATCTATAGAAGGAAGAAAATTACAAGGAAAAGTGACAAATACATATGTAAAGGGAGAGGAACTATTTAAAATTTAATTATGGAGTTAGTTTTAGCAATTTTTATACCTTATTTACTGGGTGCTATTCCCTTTGGGTTAATATTAACAAAAATATTTTTAAAAAAAGATGTTAGAAAAATTGGTTCTGGCAATATTGGAGCAACCAATGTTCTTAGAACAGGAAATAAAATAGTTGGATACTCAACATTGATTTTAGATATATTAAAAAGTGTAGTACCAATAATTTATATAAAAATAAATTATCCAGATTTAATTTACATTTCTTCATTATCAGTTTTTTTAGGCCATGTATTTCCGATTTGGTTAAAATTTAAAGGTGGAAAAGGTGTGGCGACATATGTCGGTATATTATTTTGTATAAATTTTTATTTAGGAATAATCTTTATAATATCATGGTTGCTAATTTTCTTTATTTCAAAATTTTCCTCTCTTAGCTCAATAGTAGCAAGTTTGTCAATTCCGATTTTCGTTTTTCTTAATTCTGATTATAAGAATGAATATTTCTTTACAATAATGTTAGTTTTAATTTTATTTACACACAGGGAAAATGTTAAACGACTGATAAATAAAGATGAATCTAAGACTAAAATTTATTAATTTGACTATTGATATATTTTTTGTGTAGTTTCTTTAATTATGAATCTTGTGATAGTAGAAAGTCCTGCTAAAGCTAAAACTATTAATAAATATTTGGGTAGAAATTATACTGTTTTAGCAAGTTATGGACATATAAGGGACCTTCCTTCTAAAAATGGTTCTGTGGATCCTAATGATAAATTTAAAATGATATGGGAAGTTGATAGTTTTTCAAAAAAATATTTAAAAGAAATAACTGATACAGCAAAAAAATCAGAAAAAATTATTCTTGCAACAGATCCAGATCGTGAAGGTGAAGCTATAGCATGGCATGTTCGGGAGTACTTGGAAGAAAAAAAATTCTAAAAGATAAAAAGGTTGAAAGAGTTGTTTTTAATGAAATTACAAAAAAAGCTGTAACAAATGGAATAGAAAATCCAAGAAAAATAGAACCTCATTTAGTTGATGCTTATATGGCAAGAAGAGCATTGGACTATTTAGTTGGATTTAATATATCGCCAATCCTATGGACAAAATTACCAGGTTCTAAATCGGCAGGGAGAGTTCAATCTGTTGCATTAAGACTTTTGACTGAGAGAGAACATGAAATAGAAAGTTTTAATCCTGAAGAGTATTGGACATTGAATGTAAATTTTAAAAATAAAAACGGTTCAATAATAAATTCAAATATTTATCAATTAAATGATACTAAAATAGAAAAATTTTCATTCAAAAATAAAAATGATATAAATGATGGAATAAGCAAAATCAAAAATAACAAATATAATATTACAGATTTATCTTCAAAAGTTTTTTTAAGAAATCCTCAAGGTCCTTTTACAACATCAACTTTACAACAAACATCGTCAAGTAAATTGGGATTTGGAGCTTCAAGAACTATGCAGATAGCTCAAAGACTTTACCAAGGTATAGACATAGATGGAGATACAGTAGGTTTAATTACTTATATGAGAACAGATGGAACCAATATTTCAAATGATGCACTATCGCTTTTTAGAGAAAAAATTGAAAAAGATTTTGGTAAAAAATATTTACCTGAACAGCCATACAATTATTCTGGAAAAAAAGCTAAAAATGCTCAAGAGGCTCATGAAGCTATAAGGCCAACTGATATTAATATTGATCCTGAAGATATAAAAAAATATTTAAGTTCTGATCAATTTAAATTGTACAACTTGATATGGTGTAGAGCATTATCATCTCAAATGAGTCAAGCAAAATTTGACAGAAAAACTATTATTATTGAATCAGAAGATTCAAAAAATATTTTTAGAGCGAGTGGCTCTGTAATTAACTTTGATGGATTTTTAAAAGTATACAAAACAGAAAAATCTGAGGATGAAATAATTCTTCCAAATGTTGAAAAGGGATCTGTTGATATAGAAGAGTTTATTGATGAACAACATTTTACACAACCTCCTCCAAGATATTCTGAGGCAAGTCTTGTAAAAAAACTTGAGGAGCTAGGAATTGGAAGACCATCAACTTATGCAAGCATTATTTCTGTAATATCAAATAGAGGGTATGCTGATATTTTAAATAAAAGATTTTTTCCTACGGATAGAGGAAAATTAATTTCAGCATTTTTGGAAAAACTCTTTACTAAATATGTTGATTATGGATTTACAGCAGATCTTGAAAATCAACTTGATGATATTACTGCAGGGAAAGAAGATTGGATAAGTGTTTTGGAGCAATTTTGGGTAGATTTTAATAAAAATGTATCAAATGTTAAAGAAAAAAGAACTAGAGAAGTTCTTGATTTGTTAAATGAAAGTTTGGGAAGTTTAATTTTCGATTTAGACGATAATGGAAATATTGATAGAAAATGTTCATTATGTAATACAGGTGAATTAAGTCTTAAAAATAGCTTTAGAGGTGGGGCGTTTATAGGTTGTTCAAACTATCCTGAATGTAAATTTACAAGACCTTTATCTAAATCAAAAGCAGCACAACAAATAAATTTATCTGAACCTAAATTAATTGGTCAAAATGACAAAGGTAAGAATATATATTTAAAAAACGGTAGATTCGGCCCATATTTACAGTACGAAACTGATTTAATTGAAGAAGTTGATAATAAAAAGAAAAAGAAAAAAAAATCTAAGACAGATAACATTAAAAATGTATCAATACCAAAAGGGATTGATGTCGAAAGTATAGATCTAGAAAAAGCAAAATTTTTATGCTCCTTGCCTAAAAGTCTAGGTTTAAATCCAGAAAATAAAAAAGAAATCACTCTTAACTCAGGAAGATTTGGACCCTATTTAAAATGTGAAAATAAATCAGCAAGATTAGAAAATGTAGATGAAATATTTTCAATTGGTCTTAATAGAGCTATCTCTTTAATTTTAGAAGCAAAGCCAGGAAGAATTTCATCATCTTTAATAAAGGATTTAGGTGAACACCCTGATGATAAAAAACCTGTAAGAATAATGAAGGGTCAATATGGACCTTACATAAAGTATAAGTCTTTAAATGCAACTATACCAGAAGAGAAAGATCCAATAGAATTATCAATGGATGAAGCCTTAATACTTATTGAGAAAAGACGAGAATACGATAGAAATAAAAAAAATAAAAAAAAATGAAATTATTTACAGCTGTGTTATTTACATTAATTATCACTTTTTCAAATGCTAATGCTGCAGATAAAAAGGATTGCTCTGAGTTCAAAAAATTAACACATAAATATAATATGTGTAAAGCTGGTAATTTAAAATCAGGTGTAGGAAATACTGCTGGTAAAATTAAAAAAGGAACTGGTAAATTTCTTAAAAAAATATTTGGGAAGAAGAATTAGTGTCATTTGAAGAAAATATAAAAAAACTAAATTTGAATTTGCCAAAGGCACCCGATCCTGTTGGATCTTATGTTGCAGTTAAAATTAGTGGCAAACTATTATTTGTATCTGGTCAAATTTCAATTAACGAGGACGGTAATTTAATTAAAGGAAAATTGGGTAAGGATCTTGATGTTAATGAAGGTTATAAAGCTGCTGAAAGATGTGGTTTAAGTATAATTGCACAAGTCAAAAAAGCTTGTGAAAATAATTTATCAAATGTTTCCTCCTGCATAAAATTAACTGGCTATGTTAATTCTACTGATGATTTTAATGACCAACCAAAAGTAATAAATGGGGCATCAGATTTAATAAGTAAAATATTTGGAGTAAATGGAATGCATGCTAGAGCGGCGGTAAGCGCTAATAGTCTACCATTAGGTGTTGCGGTTGAAGTTGATGCAATATTTGAGTTAAAATAATTATCTACCAATTCCAAAATATTTAATATTATCTTTATTCATTTTTGAAGGTGAATAGATATTTCTCATATCATAAATTTTAAAAATTTTATTATTAACTAACTTCTTAAAATTTAGCTGTTTATATTCATTCCACTCAGTATGAATTATTATCAAATCAGATCCTTTGCATGCAGAAGAAATAGTTTTGTGAAAATAAACATTTTTAATTTTATTTAAGATATCTTTTGAGCCAGATGGATCATTATATTTTATAATTGCTCCTTTCTTAGATAAATATGGTATCATTATAAGACTAGAAGCTTCTCTCATATCGTCGGTGTTTGGTTTAAATGTTACACCAAGAAAAGTAATTTTTTTATTTTTTAAATTATTCCCAACAAATTTATGAATTCTTTTAAGTAATAAATTTTTTCTATTCTCGTTTGATTTAATTACATTTTCAACAATTGAAAGATTAATTTTAAATTTATTAGCTGTATCGATTAAAGCTCTTGTATCCTTTGGGAAGCAGGATCCACCATAAGCTGGTCCAGCCCTTAAAAATCTTTCACCTATTCTTTGGTCTAAGCCCATTCCCATAGCAATATCTTTGATATCTACGGAAATTTTTTCACATAAATTTGCGAGCTCATTTATATAAGTAATTTTAGTTGCTAAAAAAGCATTCGATGCATATTTTATGATTTCTGCACCGCGCCTAGAACTATTAAAATATCTTCTCTCTTTTTTTATTATAGGAAGATACAAAGACTTCATTATTTTATTTGCTTTTTTACTATTTGTACCAACTAAAACTCTATCCGGATAAACAAAGTCTCTAATAGCCTCCCCTTCTCTTAAAAATTCTGGGTTAGAAATAACATCAAATTTTTTTCGTTTATTTTTAGATTTAATTATTTTTTCTATTTTATCTCCTGTTGTTACTGGAACTGTTGATTTAGTTACAATAATTTTATATTTATTTAGATTCTTTGATATTGTGCGTGCTGCATTATATACATATTTTAAGTCGGCCTTATTTGAATTATTTTTTGTTGGAGTACCCACACATATAAAAATTATATCTGAATTTCTAATAGCTTTTTTTAAATTTGTTGTAAAAGATAAACGTTTTTGATCAAAATTTTTTCTTACTAATTCATTTAAACCAGGTTCATAAATTGGGATTATTCCTGAATTAAGTTTATTAATTTTTTTTTTATTAATATCAACACAAACAACATTATTGCCTAAATCAGAGAAACAAGCTCCGCTAACTAATCCAACATACCCAGTACCTATCATACAAAGCTTCATATTTTAGATACCTCCTGTGATGACTTTATATATCCATACATTGTGCCACAATCTAAGTATTTTCCTTTGAATTTATGAGCTATAAAATTATTTCCTTCTCTAATTAATGATCTTATTGAATCTGTTATATGAATTTCTCCACCTTTGCCCTTTTTCTGAGACTTGAGTTTTTTAAATATATTTTTGTGCAAAATATATCTTCCAATTACTGCATTATTTGATGGAGCATTTTTTTTATTTGGTTTTTCAATCACATCATCAATTAAAAAATTATTTTTATTAATATTAGATTTGACAGAATATATTCCCCATCTATTAACATTATTTTTTTTGACTTTCATACTAGCCATAACTGAACATTTAAATTTTTCATGTATTAGAATCATATCTTTGGAACAATTTTTTTTAATTATTAGATCGTCAGGTAACAGCATTAAAAAATATTTATCTTTAATTAGATTTTTAGCTTTAAATATAGCGTCTCCTGTTCCAAGAGGTTTATTTTGATAAACAAATCTTATAATTTTTCTATATTTAAGAATTTTTTTATATTCATTTAAAATTCTGTAATCTTTTTTCTTTTTAAGTACAGCTTTAAATATTTTATCATTATAAAAATATTTTTTTATCATTTCCTTTCGTTTAGAGATTATGAAAATTATATCTTTTATACCTGCATCTATGCATTCATCTATGATGTATTCTATGCCAGGCCTACCATTAATTGGTAACAGTTCTTTAGCAAAAACACCTGTTAAGGGTAAAAGTCTTGTTCCTTGTCCTGCTAGTGGTATTATAGCTTGTCTTATCATTAAATATTTACTTATTGATGAAGTACCATAAATGAAAATTATTAAAAGTATAAATAGACTAAACAATCATGTAAATTTTAAGGCAAATGTTGGATTTGTTCCTACTATGGGAAGCTTGCATAAAGGCCACATATCATTAATCGAATCTGCTAAAAAGAAATGTGATAAAGTTTTAGTAAGCATATATGTAAATCCATCGCAATTTAATAAAAAAAAAGATTTTAATACTTATCCAAGAAATATTTCAAGAGATATAAAAATTTTAAAAAAAATGTCAGTTGACTATTTATTAATACCAAAAACAAACGAAATTTATAAGAAGAATATAAAAAAAAGATTTAAAATATCTAATAGAGATAAAATATTATGTGCAAAATATAGAAAGGGACATTTTGAAGGAGTATTGGCAGTAATAAACCAATTTCTTAAAATTATACAAGCAAAATATATGTTTCTAGGAGAAAAAGATTTTCAACAAATATTTTTAATTAAAAAATATATTACTAAAAAATTTAAAGTTAAAATCGTAAATTGTAAAACAATACGATATAATAGATATTTGCCATATTCATCAAGAAATAATTTATTAAAAAAAAAGATTTAGATATTGCCATTAAAATATCAAAAAAACTAAAATTATTTTATTTGTCAATTAAAAAAAAATTTAAAAATAAGGAAGATATTAAAAAAATAAAAGAACAAATTTTAAATTATAATATCGATCTTGAGTATCTTGAAATTAGAAATAAATTTGATCTATCAAAAAAATTTCATAGATTTAATTTTAAAATCTTCATTTCGTATTATATGAAAGGTATAAGATTAATTGATAATTTTTAATTAACCATAAAAGAAATAAGCTCCAATACCTAAGAATGAAAGAAATCCTATTACATCTGTAATAGTTGTTACAAAAACACTAGAGGCTATAGCTGGATCTATATTAAATTTTTTTAAGCTAATTGGAACTAGTATTCCAAAAAGTCCTGCAACAATCATATTTAGAATCATAGAAATAGAAATAATTAAAGAAAGTGTTATATCTTTAAACCAAAGTTGAACAATAATCGCACTTATAATAGCAAAAATTACACCGTTTAATATTCCAATTAAAAATTCCTTTAAAACATTTTGTGTAAAATTATTTTTTGTAAGTTCATTTGTGGCAATAGTTCTAACAGTTACAGCTAAAGTTTGCATACCTGCATTTCCACCCATAGAGGAAACAATTGGCATTAGAAATGCTAAAGAAACCATCTGTTCTATTGTTGCGCCAAAAATACTTATTACCCAAGTCGCTAAGAAAGCTGTAAATAAATTGAGTAATAACCAATTGAATCTTCTTTTAGTTTTTTTAAAAACACCATCTGTAATTTCTTCATCGCCAACACCAGCTAATCTTAGTGCATCCTCTTCAGCTTCTTCTTTCAAAACAGTTAAAACATCATCGCTTGTAATCATTCCTACTAATTTATTTGATTTATCTACAACACAAGCTGAATTTAAATTATAATTTTCAAATAAATGACCAACTTCTTCTCTATCCATATCAACAGGAATTAGTAATTGAGACTCATTCATTATTGTAATCATTTTAGTGTCTCTAGATGTTCTTAAAACTTTAGATGAAGGCACACTTCCAATAGGTTTAAACTCATTATCAACAATAAATATTTCCAAGAATTCTTCTGGCAGATCTTTATTTTCTCTTAAATAGTCAATAGTTTGACCAACTGACCAATTACTTGGTATTGCAGTAAATTCACGCTGCATTATTCTAGCTGCAGAGTCCTCTGGATAACTTAAACTTTCAAGTAAAACAAATCTATCTTTGGGAGGTAAAGATCCCAAAATATCATTTTTTCTTTTCTCATCAAGATTTTCTAAAATTTTTATTGAATCATCAGATTCTAAATTTTGTAGAATATAAACAATAGAATCGGCTGATAAATAATTAATAATTTCTTTTTGTACTGCTTCATTTAATTCTATAAAAACTTCTGGATCTATTCTGAAATTATTTAATTTAATTAAATTTTCTCTATAATTTTCAGTTAAATGTTCAATAATATCTGCTGCATCTGCAGGATGCATTTCCTTAAATGAATTAGAAATAAAAACGGCATCATTATTGTCAATTTTATTAGTTACAACCTTGATATATTCCTTATTAAACTCAAAATTGACTTTTTTATCTTTAATTTTTTTTGTTAAAGTCATATAAAATCTTTTTTTTATATGGCACTATTAATGCATAATTTCTATATTACAATTCTTTAATGAATATAGATCTAAAAAAATCAGCAAAACCGGTAAATTACAAAAAAGCTATTGATTTTCTCGAGAATAGAGTAAAAGATTTAAATAAAGGTAAAGGTAAAGAATTAGTATGGCTTTTAGAACATCCATCAATATTCACAGCAGGAAAAAGTTACGATATAAATCATATAATCGATAATTCAATCAAATTAATAGAAACATCTAGGGGTGGCAAAATTACATGGCATGGTCCTGGTCAATTAGTTTGTTATTTTGCAATTGATCTAAATAAAAGAGGAAAGGATATAAGAAAATTTATTAATATTATTGAAAATTCATTAATAGACACTCTAAGTTTTTATAATATTAAATCTAAAAGTGATAGAAAGAATATTGGAATTTGGGTTGACTCACAAAAAGAAACTAAGAAAATTGCTGCAATAGGAATTAGAGTAAAAAAATGGGTAGCTTACCACGGCTTTTCACTAAATATTAATAATGATTTAAATGAATACAAAAGAATTATTCCATGCGGAATTAAAGATAAAAAAGTAACAAATTTAATTGAAATTGAAAACCAAGATTACTCTAATATAAGGGAAGTTGTTATAGAAAACTTATTTAAATATTTAAAAAATTAATTCTTTTTATTTTAAGTAATTTTTTAAAATATTCAGGCAATAATGCTTTATATGTGTATTTTTTCTCATTAATCATAAATTTAATTTCATATGAATGAAGCATAAGCTCTTTATTGCGACCTTTAGAATTTTTATTAAAAGAATATTTTGTGTCACCGTAGATTGAGTGTCCAATCATAGATAATTGTTTTCTTAATTGATGTTTTCGTCCTGTAATTGGATGCATTTTTAAAAAGGTTGTATCAATATTTTTATCTATTACTTTATATTTGGTATATGCTTTTTCTATAATTTTTTTATCTTCATCATATCTTGTTAAATTATTTATTAAATTTCCTGAATTTATTTCAATCTCACCCTCGCAAATTGCAAGGTATGTTTTATGTATTTTTCTTAATCTAAATAAAGTAGTTAAGAGTTTTGCTGTTTCTCTATTTTTAGCAATTATAAATACTCCTGAAGTATCTTTATCCAATCTATGTACTGAAAAAGGTTTTGTATCTTTAAAATAAATACTTTTTGAAAAAATATCTATCAAGTTTTTTTTTGACTTTGTGCCACCTTGAACTGATATTCCAGCTTTTTTATTAATTACTATAAAATTTTCATTGTTATCAATAATTAAATTTTCATTCTCTTTTATTATTTTTTTAGAAGGTAAAAAATTAATTTTTTTTTTTTATTTTTTCCTCATAATTAAAATTAAAAAAATATATTTTATCATTTAAAATTAACTTTTTTGAACTTTTAACCTTTCTTTTATTTAATTTAATTTTTCCATTTCTAAGAGATTTTTCGATCAAACTTTGAGGGACATTTCCTAATAGGTTTCTTATCCATCTATCAATTCTCATATTTGTAGATGAAGAGTCTATTATAAAAGACTTATTCATTATTAAATTTTATGCTGGGGCTGCTTGTTTATTATCTTCTTGTTTCGAAATTTCTTTTTTCTTTTTGTTCGATTTTTTTGCATTAACATCTCTGTCAACGAATTCTATTACCGCTAAAGGAGCTTTATCTCCGTGTCTAAAACCAGCTTTAATTATCCTTGTATAGCCACCTTTCCTACCTTCGTATCTTTTTGCAAGGGTTTTTTTGACTTTATTTGCTGATATTGAATCCTGTAATTTAGATATTAAAATTTTTGTATTTTGTAAGTTGGTTTTTTTTCCAAGTGTAATAATTTTATCAGCCTGTGGTTTTAAAACTTTAGCCTTAGGTAGAGTTGTTATTATTTGTTCATATTTTATTAAAGAATTTAGCATATTTTTTATCAATGCTTTTCTGTGTTCAGATGTTCTATTTAATTTTTTGTATCCTAATTTATGTCTCATTAGATTGCTTCTTCTAATTTTTTAGATAATTCAGCTATATTGTCAGGTGGCCAGTTTGGAATTTCCATTCCCAGATAAAGAGACATGCCATTTAAAACCTCTTTAATTTCATTTAATGATTTTCTACCAAAGTTTGGTGTTCTTAACATTTCTCCTTCTGATTTTTGCACTAAATCACCTATATAAATAATATTATCGTTTTTTAAACAATTCATTGATCGAACTGAAAGTTCAAGCTCATCAACCTTTCTTAATAGATTTCTATTGAATTCAGGCTCGGAAGGTTTTTCTCTTACTATAACCTCTTGTGGTTCATCAAAATTTACAAACATTGCTAATTGATCTTGAAAAATTCTAGCAGAATATGCCACTGCATCTTCAGCAGATATTGATCCATCAGTTTCAACTTCCATAGTTAGCTTGTCATAATCTAGTGCCTTTCCTTCTCTAGCTGTACTTACAGAGTAAGATACTCTTTTAACTGGACTAAAAAGTGAATCAATTGGTATTAGTCCCAGAGGAGGATCTTCTGGTTTATTCATTTCTGCAGGAACATATCCTTTTCCATTGCCAACATTCATTTCCATATGAAAATTAGTATTCTCATCTAAATTACAAATTACAAGATCTGGATTTAAAATTTCTATATCTTGCACTGGTATAATATTTGAAGCTTTTATTTCCCCAGGACCTTTAGCATCTAAAATTAACTTTTTTGTTCCCTCAGATGAACTTTTTAAGGCTAATGATTTAACATTTAGAACTATATCAGTAACATCTTCTCTAACACCTTTTATTGAGGTAAATTCATGCAATACTCCGTCGATTTGTACTGAAGTAACAGCTGCTCCCCTGATAGATGATAATAGTATTCTTCTTATAGAGTTACCAAGAGTTAATCCATAGCCTTTTTCAAGAGGTTCAGCTACAATTTTTGCAAAAGATTTATCATCGCTTAATTGTACATCAAGTTTAGGTGGTTTTATCAGAGATTTCCAATTTTTAATATTTACATTTGTTGTACTACTCATTTACACTCTCCTTTTTTTTGGTGGCCTAGTTCCATTATGAGGCATTGGTGTTGTATCTTTAATAGATAATATTTTAAATCCTCTTGCTTGAAGTGCTCTTAATGCAGTTTCTCTTCCTGATCCAGGACCTTTAACTTCTACAGATAAGTTTTTCATACCAACTTCAAGTGCTTTCGCAGCAGCTGAATCTGCAGCAACTTGTGCAGCATATGGTGTTGATTTACGAGATCCCTTAAAACCTTTTTGTCCTGCGGATGCCCATGATACAACATTTCCATTTGTATCAGCTATTGAAACAATAGTATTGTTAAATGTTGATTGAACATAAGCAATTCCATTCAAAATACCTTTTTTTATTTTTTTTTTCTTTGAATAAGAACTCTTCTTAATTATTTTTTCATTTTCTTTTGGCAGTTCTTTTTTACTTGAAATTTTTTCTTTACTCATTGATTAATTATTTTTTTAAAGGTGTTAATTTTTTACCTGCAATAGCAATGGCCTTCCCTTTTCTTGTTCTTGCATTACATCTTGTTCTTTGACCTCTTACTGGCAATTTTTTTCTATGTCTTGATCCTCTATATGTGGCAAGATCAATTAATCTTTTAATACTTAAAGAATTTTCTCTTCTCAAATCACCTTCAACTGTATAATTTTTATCTATATATTCTCTTATTTTTAAAATTTGATCATCAGTTAACTGATTAACTCTTGTTGACTTTGATATGCTTAAATCTTTGCAAATTTTATTTGAAAATTTATCACCAACACCATAAATATATGTTAATCCTACATGAACAAGTTTATTTTGTGGTATATTTACACCTGCTATACGAGCCATAATAATGTGATAAAATTTAGCCTTTTATATAAGAAGATGATTCAATGTCAATGTCTCATTCACTAACAATTTCGTCAATTTTTCGTGAAATATCGTTTATTTCCATAGATCCATCAACTTCATGAAAATTTGGATTTTTTGAATAATAATCTAGCACAGGTTTTGTAATTTTCATATAGGTATCATATCTTTTTAAAATAGTATTAGCGTCATCATCTGATCTTTTTTCTAAAATTTTCCTTTTTTCAATTCTTTTTATTATTGTATCTTTATTTACATTTAGAAAAAAAACAAAATTTATTTTTTGATCTGATTTATTCAATAAATTATCTAGATTTTTTGCTTGATTTATAGTCCTTGGATATCCATCAAAAATTAATTTACTATTTTTTTTTGAATCAAATATTATTTTTTCAAGAAGTTTATTTACTATTTCATCATCTACAAATTTACCATCATTCATATTATTTATTATTTTTTTACCTATTTCTGTATCTTTTTTAATTTCATCTCTTAGCATAGCACCAGTAGATACTTGAAAACTATTAAATTTTTTTACCAGGTATTTAGCTTGAGTACCTTTGCCCGCGCCAGGAGGTCCAAATATTATAATATTCACTTAATCTATCTTCCAAACTTTGTTTTTTTTATCAATTGTTCGTACTGTGAACTCATTAGTCGAGTTTGTATTTGAGTTACTGTGTCTATAGCAACAACAACGACGATCAATATTGAAGTTCCTCCTAAATAAAAAGGTATTGGATAATTTGCAATTAAAAATTCTGGCATTAAACATACAAGTGTCAAATATAAAGCTCCTATTGTAGTTAATCTTGTAAGAATAGTGTCTATATAAATTGCTGTACTTTCACCTGGTCTAATTCCAGGAATAAATCCACCATATTTTCTTAAATTTTCTGCAGTTTCATTTGGATTAAAAGTTATTGAAGTATAAAAAAAAGTAAAAAAAATAATTCCAGATGCATATAACAACATATATAGAGGTTGTCCTTGTGAAAAGAAAGAAATAACAGATTGAAATGTGTCACTTTGTGAAAAATTAAAATTTGAAAAAGTAACAGGTAATAATAATAGTGCTGATGCAAAGATCGCAGGAATAACACCAGCAGAATTAATCTTTAACGGAAGATGAGAAGAATCTCCTCCATACATTTTATTACCCATTTGTCTTTTAGGATAATTTATAAGAATTTTTCTTAAAGCTCTTTCCATAAAAACAATAAACATTATTGTTAAAACTAAAAGAATAAATATTAGAATAATCATTACTGTTGATATTGCCCCGGTTCTTCCTAATTCAAATGTAGTTACTAAAGCTCTTGGAATTTCAGCAACTATTCCTGAGAAAATAATTAATGATATTCCATTACCTATGCCTCTTTGTGTAATTTGTTCACCTAACCACATTAAAAACATAGTCCCAGCAACTATTGTTGTAACAGTTGAAACTTTAAAAAAAATTCCAGGATTTATTACTAAGTTTGCTGAGGATTCTAAGCCTACAGATAAACCATATCCCTGGACTGTTGCTAAAAGAACTGTTCCATATCTTGTAATTTGAGTTATTTTTTGCCTACCTATTTCTCCTTGAGCTTTTAAATTCTTAAAATAATCTGAAACTCCAGTTAATAGTTGAACTATAATAGATGAAGAAATATATGGCATTATTCCAAGCGCAAAAATTGCCATTCTACTTACTGCTCCACCAGCAAATACATTAAACATTCCTAATAACCCTTTTTGATTTCCTTCCATCATAATTTTTAGCTGTTCAGGGTCTATTCCAGGTAATGGAACAAAAGTACCAAATCTGTAAACCGATAAAATAAATAAAGTAAATAGAATTCTATTTCTTAAATCATTTGATTGAGATGATTGACTCATATTTTTTTAAACTTTTTTTTTTAAATTTATTTTAGATCCGTTTTTTTCCAATTTGATTTTGGCTGATTTTGAAACATAATCTACATTAATCTCAATTCTGTCTTTTAAATCGCCAGAGCCTAAAATTTTGATTTTATTAAAACTATTTGCAACTAATTTAGATTTTTTTAATGTCTCTAAGTTAAGTATATTTGAGGTTAAAATTTTCTTATCAATTATTTCCTGTATTTTGTAAAGATTGATTTTGGCAACTCTATCTTTTCTTAAAGGATTAAAACCTCTTTTAGGTAGTCTTCTAAATAATGGCATTTGACCACCTTCAAAACTTTTGATAGCAACACCACTTCTTGATTTTTGTCCCTTAACACCTCTCCCTGAAGTTTTGCCTTTTCCTGAGCCAATACCTCTTCCAACTCTTGTTTTTTTAATCTTTACTTGTAATGTTGTATTAAATGTTGTCATTATCCTCTTTTTTCAATTATTTCAGATATTTTTTTATTTCTTAGAATAGATAAATTCTTTGGTGAATTCTGTTTTAACAATGCTTTTAAACAAGCTCTAATAACATTGTGAGGATTAGCGGTACCAAGTGATTTTGCAACTATGTCTTTTATGCCTAATACCTCACAAACAGCTCTAACAGGACCACCAGCAATAATTCCGGTGCCCTTGGGTGCAGATCTTAATTTTATTTTACCAGCTCCATCTTTTCCAAATATATCGTGATGTATAGTTCTTCCTTCTCTTAATGGAATTTGTATTAAATTTCTTTTAGCAAGTTCATTTGCTTTTTTAATTGCATCTGGGACCTGTTTAGCTTTTGCGTGAGCTATTCCAATTTTTCCATTTTGATTACCGACAACTACTAAAGCGGAAAATCCAAATCTTCTTCCTCCCTTTACAACTTTAGTAATTCTATTTATATGTACTAGTTTTTCAATATATTCAGTATTTTTTTCCATTTATTAAAACTCCATTCCATTTTTTCTTAATGTTTCTGCAAAAACTTTAATTCTACCATGATATTTATATACACCTCTATCAAAATAAATTTTTGTTATTTTTTTTTCATTAGCTTTCTGAGCAAGATTTTTTGCAACTACTTCAGATAACTCAGTTTTATTTTTTAAACTCATTCCTTTTATAGATTTTTCATTTGAGGATGAAGAAATAACAGTTATGTTATTCTTATCATCAATAATTTGCGCACTTATATTTTTAGCCGATCTTGATACTGAAAGTCTATATCTATCTTTACCTGAAAATTTTTTAAGTTTATTTCTAATTCTATATTTTTTTCTTAACAAGCTATTAATTTTCGTCATTTCTTTTTTCCTTCTTTTCTTAAAATATATTGTCCTTTTTCTTTAATACCTTTTCCTTTATAGGGCTCTGGTGGTCTTAGAGATTTTATTTTTGATGCTATGGCACCAACTTGTTGTTTGTTACTTCCTGAAATAATAAGAGTTGTTTGCTTTTCAACACTAACTTTTACTTCTTTTGGTATATCAAAATTTACATCATGGCTAAATCCTAATTGAAGATTTAGCTTATCTCCTTTTAAGGCTGCCCTATAACCTACGCCAGTAAGTTCTAAGGTTTTAGTATAACCAGAAGTAATTCCTATAATTGCATTATTAAGCAAACTTCTATTCATACCCCATAATCTTTTAGTTTCTTGATTGATAGTTTTAGGCTTTATAGAAACAGATTTACCTTCTTCAATATTTAAGTCAAAAGTTTCAGTATCTAAATCTAGAGATGTTTTACCGAGTGGTCCTTCTATATTTAGAACTTTTCCATTAAGTATTACCTTAACTTTTTCTGGAATAGATATATTTATTTTACCAATTTTAGACATTAAAATACCTTACAGATTATTTCTCCACCTATTTTTTGTTTTCTAGCATCAATATCGCTCATAACACCCTTTGGTGTAGATACTATTGCAATACCAAGACCATTATTAATTTTAGGTAAACTTTCAGCACTAGAAAATATTCTTCTTCCCGGTTTTGAAACTCGCTCAATTGAACTTATAACTGGGTTACCAGAATTATACTTTAAGTAGATTTCCAATGTTGGTAATTTAGCTTCATTATCTACTTTTAAATCTATTATATACCCCTCATTTTTAAGAACTTCAGCAATTTTAACTTTAAACTTTGAAGAAGGCATTTCAATTTTTTTATAATTTCTCATTTGAGAATTTTTTATTCTCGCTAACATATCTCCAATAGGGTCACTTAAACTCATATATTCCTTTCTACCAGCTAGATTTAACCATTCCTGGTATTTTTCCTTCTAAGCCAAGTTGTCTTAGAGCAATTCTTGATATTTTTAATTTTCTGTAAACACCATGAGGTCTACCTGTTATTTGACATCTGTTTCTAACTCTCGTTTTTGATGAATTTCTAGGCAGTTTTGACAGTTTCATTTGTGCTTTAAACCTCTCCTCTAGTGGTATTTTTTTATCCATAATTATCTTTTTTAATTTTTTTCTTTTCTCATAAAATTTATTTGTCAACTTTAGTCTTCTATTATTTTTATTTATTGAACTGAGTTTTGCCATATTAGTTTGACCTTTCGTTTTTAAATGGAAAATTAAATTTTTTTAATAGCTCAAGGCTGTCATTAGTATTTCTTGTTTTAATAATGATTGATATATCTAATCCTCTTACCTTATCTACTTTGTCAAAATTAACCTCAGGAAAAATTATATGTTCTTTAACACCAAACGAATAATTTCCAAATTTATCAAAACCATTAATTGAAAGACCTCTAAAGTCTTTAATTCTTGGAAGAGCAATATTTACTAATCTGTCTATAAATTCATACATAATATTTTTTCTTAATGTTACCTTTAAGCCAGCATTAGTACTTTTTCTAGTTTTAAAATTTGATATAGATTTTTTAAATTTTGTGATTACAGGTTTTTGTCCTGTGATTTGAGCAAGGTCATCTTGGCAAGATTTTAAAATTTTAGCGTCATTTCCATCTAAACCTAGACCCATATTAAGTATTATTTTTTTTATTTCTGGAACCATATAAGTATTTTTATAACCAAATTTATCCTTAAGATTTATTTTAATTTCCTTGTTATAAAGCTCTTTTAATCTTGGGTTCATTATTTGTTACCTTCTTTTGCCTTTGCCTTTTTTTCTTTTACAACATTTTTTTTATCTATGATTGCCAAATTAGAAAAATGAATAAAATTTTCTTTAGATACAATTCCACCTTTTTTTTCTTTAGTTGTTTTAATATGTTTTTTGATCATGTTTATATCTTTAATTTTAGCACGACTATTAGATCTATCAATTTCTATGACTTCGCCTTCTTTTTTTTTATCTTTTCCAGCTAATATTTTTACTTTAATCCCTTTTTTTATCATTCTTAGAGCACCTCCGGTGCTAGAGAAATAATTTTCATTTGTCCTCTATTTCTTAATTCTCTAGTGACTGGTCCAAAAATTCTTGTTCCAACTGGTTCACCCTTATCATCAACAAGAACTGCTGCATTATTATCAAATTTAACTTTTGAACCATCATTTCTATGTATTCCTTTTTTTACTCTGACAACTACAGCTTTATGAACTGAACCTTTTTTAACTTTACCTTTTGGAATTGCTTCTTTTACAGCAATAACAATTGTATCACCAACACTTGCATATCGTCTTTTTGATCCGCCTAAAACTTTTATACATTCGATTCTTTTTGCACCAGTATTATCTGCAACTAATAATTCTGTTTGTACTTGGATCATTATTTGTTCTCTCCTAAAACTTCAAATTTTTTTGTTTTAGAATGTGGTTTACATTCAATTATTGATACTTTGTCTCCATTTTTAAATTTGTTTGCTTCATCATGAACACTATATTTTTTTTTTGCTTTAATAACTTTTTTTAGAACAGGATGTTGGTATTTTCTTTCAACAACAACTGTTATAGTTTTATTAGGTTTATCACTAACAACTATTCCTTTTAATATTTTTTTCGGCATTATTTTGTTCCTAATTGAGTTTTAAGTCTTGCTATATTTTTTTTAGTTTCATTTATCAAAGCAGGGCTTTTTATCTGTCCATTGACTTTTTGAAATCTAAAATTAAATAAATTTTTTTTTAATTTCTGAATATTTTTTAAAATTTCGTCTTTTGACTGTTTTTTAATTTCTTTTTTTTTCATCTAGATTCTTTTTATAAATTTTGTTTTTATTGGTAATTTTGCTGAAGCTTTATACAATGCTTCTTTAGCAACTTGCTCTGATACTCCATCGACCTCAAATAGAATTCTTCCAGGTTTTACTCTGCATGCCCAAAATTCTGGTGATCCTTTACCTTTACCCATTCTTACCTCGGTTGGTTTTTTTGAGACAGGAATATTTGGAAACATTCTTGTCCATACTTTTCCTTGTCTTTTCATGTGTCTAGTTAATGCAACTCTGGCTGCCTCTATTTGTTTAGAAATTACTCTTTCAGGCTGCATCGCCTTCAGTCCATAAGCTCCGTAATTTAAATAATTGCACCTTGAAGCATTACCATGAATTCTGCCTTTATGAGCTTTTCTAAATTTTGTTCTTGTTGGTTGTAACATGATTATTTTTTATTTGTCTCCTGACTAAATTCTTTGCTAAAAATTTCCCCCTTGTATATCCAGACTTTAACACCAATTATTCCATAAGTTGTTAGCGCTTCAGATTCAGCATAATCTATATCTGCTCTCAGTGTATGTGAAGGAATACTTCCTTCTCTTAACCATTCAGTTCTAGCAATTTCATTTCCTCCTAATCTTCCACTAACAGAAACTTTAATACCTTTTGCTCCCAATCTTAAAGCTGATTGCATTGCTCTTTTCATTGCTCTTCTATAAGAAATTCTTTTAACAAGTTGTTGCGCTATATTTTCAGCCACTAAATAGCTATTTGTTTCAGGTTTCTTGACTTCTTTAATATTCAAAACTACTTCATGAGTAGTCAAATTTGATAATTTGTTTTTTATTTTTTCTATATCACTTCCTTTTTTTCCGATAACAAAGCCAGGTCTTGATGTATAAATAGTTACAAAACATTTTTTAGCAGTTCTCTCTATCATTACTTTTGAAACACCTGAATTAACAACATTTTTCTTTACATATTCTCTTATCCTAAAGTCCTCAATAAGATAATTTCCAAAATCTTTTTTTCTAGCATACCATACTGAATCCCAGCCTCTATTTACTCCAAGTCTTAATCCAATCGGGTTAACTTTTTGTCCCATGAGTCTCTACTTTCTTTTTTTCTGATAAAATAATTGTTAAATTTGAATATGGTTTTAAAATTGGAGCCGCTCTTCCTTTTGCTCTAGCTCTAAACCTTTTCATAATTATTTGTTTTCCACAATAGGCTTCCTTTATAACTAATTTATCTATATCATATTGATAATTGTTTTCTGCATTAGCTACAGCAGAGGAAATAGTTTTTTTTATTTCTTTTGAGATTCTTTTGTCTGAAAAAGTTAAATCTCTCAATGCAATATCAACTTTTTTTCCTACTATAGATCTTAATATTGGCTTTAGCTTTCTAGTGCTTGATCTAATATTTTTATTAACTGATCTTACTATTTTTCTATCTATATTTTTTTTATTTTTCATTTATTATTTTTTGTCCCCTTTTGAAGCATTTTCATCTGCCTTAGCTTTTTTGTCTGCTGGTGTATGACCAAAAAACTGTCTTGTTGGTGCAAATTCACCTAACTTGTGACCTACCATGTCTTCAGAAACTGTAATTGGAATAAATTTTTTTCCATTATATATTAAAAAACTTAGACCAACAAAATCAGGAATAATCGTAGATTTTCTTGACCATGTTTTAATTGGTTTTTTGTTTGTATCATTTTTAATCTTATCTACTTTTTTAATAAGACTTTCATCAACAAACGGTCCTTTCCATATAGATCTTGACATAATTTTTAACTTCTTTTCTTTCTTCTTCTTTTTATTATAAATTTATCTGTTCTTTTATTATCACGAGTTTTTAAACCTTTTGCAGATTGACCTGTAGGTGAAACAGGATGTCTTCCACCTGCAGATTTTCCTTCTCCACCACCATGTGGATGATCAACTGGATTTTTAACTACTCCCCTTGTGTGAGGTCTTCTTCCAAGCCATCTTGATCTTCCAGCTTTACCAATTTTAATATTTTTTTGATCAGGATTTGATGTTATCCCAATTGTACCCATAGATTTAGAATTTATTTTCCTAACTTCTCCTGAAGCCATTTTAATTAAAGAATAATTTCCATCTATTCCTGATATTGATACTGAGGTTCCTGCAGATCTTGCAATTTTTCCTCCAGCACCTGGTTGTATCTCAACATTATGAATATTGATACCAACTGGAATATCTTTTAGTGGTAAACAATTTCCAATTTTTATTTCAGCGTTTGGTCCATTTTCTATTTTATCTCCAACAACAATTTCTTGTGGTGCTAAATAATAAAATCTCTGCCCATCTTCAAATTTTACCAACATTATATGGCATGATCTGTTTGGATCGTATTCTATTCTTTCAACTTCAGCTTTCATATCAAACTTTCTTCTATAAAAATCTATATTTCTATACTTCTGTTTATGACCACCTCCATGATTTCTTGAGGTAATTCTTCCAAGATTATTTCTACCTTTGGATGGGTAATTTTTAGAAGTTAAACTTTTGAAAGGTTTACCTTTCCAAAGGTTTGCTTTATCGATAAGTATAGTGCCTCTAGTAGATTTTGTATAAGGTTTATAAGATTTTAATGCCATTAATTAAATTCCTGTAGTTAAGTCAATGCTCTGGCCTTTTTTTAGTGTTATTATTGCCTTTTTATAACCTGCTACTTTTACTTTTCTTCCTGTTCTATTAATTTTTCTTCTAGTTTTTTTATTAATAATATTAACTTTTGTTACATTAACCTTAAATATTTTTTCAATATTATTCTTTAAATTTTTTTTATTCGCACTATTAGGAACTTTAAAAACTATCTTATTCTGTTCAGACAAATTTGTAGATTTCTCAGTAATAATTGGAGAAATAATTTTATCATATAAATCTATTTTAATCATGAGTATCTCTTTTCTAGTTCTTTAACAGCGCTTTCTGTAAAAATTAATTTCTTATATTTTACAATATCAAATGCATTAAAATGATTAACATCAGTAGCTTTTACATTTGGAATATTTCTAATAGATTTAAAAATTTTTTCTTTTGAGCTTTTATCTAATATAACTAAACAATTTTTAGCTTCAAACTTTATCAATATATTGTTCATTTCTTTTGTTTTTGAAATTTTACTATTAAAATCATTAAAAATAATTAAATTCTTCATCTTATTTTTTTCAGATATCAAAGATGAGATGCTTAATTTTTTTTCACTTTTGTTTATTTTTCTTTTTTTATATTTGGACTCACCTTTAGGACCATGTGCAACACCACCACCAACAAATATTGGTGCTTTCCTACTTGCATGCCTTGCATTACCTGTTCCTTTTTGAGCGTAAATTTTTGAAGTAGACCCAATTATTTCATTTTTTTGCTTAGTTTTTGCTTTTCTTCCTTTATAGTTCGAGTTAGCTTTATACAAAACATTACTTATTAACTGTTTATTGATTTTAGATGAAAAAATTTTATCCATAACCTCTAAAGATTCTTTTTTTCCATCAATATTATATTTATCTATTTTCATTATTTTTTCTTTTTATCTGGAATTTTTTTTGCTTTTTCAATTTGCTCAATTTTCTCTGCCATTGTTAATTTTTTGATATTTTTTATTGATTTTTTAACTAAAACCTCTGAATTTTTTGAACCAGGAATTGATCCTTTTAAAAAAAGGAGATTGTTCAGCTCGTCTGATTTAATAATTTCTATATTTTGAATTGTTCTAAGTTTGTCACCCATATGTCCAGCCATTTTTTTATTTTTAAATACTTTACCTGGATCTTGTCTCTGACCTGTGGAACCGTGAGATCTATGTGAAACTGAAACACCATGAGATGCTCTTAGTCCACTAAAATTATGCCTTTTCATAACTCCTGCAAAACCTTTTCCTATTGTCCTTGATTTAATATCTACAAATTTTGTATCTTTGAATATTTCTAATCCAAATTCATTTCCTTCTTTATATATATCTAAGTTTTTTACTTTAAATTCTTTAAGCTTTTTTTTTGGTTCTGTATTTTTTTTTGTAAAATAACCCTTCATTGCCTTGGAAAGTTTAGAATTTTTTATCTTTCCATAACCTATTTGTATGGCTTTATAGCCTCTCTTATCTTCATCAATTAATTGGATAATTCTACCTTTTTCCATTTTTATTACAGTGACGGGAACTGATTGACCTGATTTATAAAATTCTCTGGTCATTCCAATTTTTTTTCCTATTAAAGCAATTTCAGTCATATTATATCTTTATTTCCACATCTACACCTGAAGCTAAATCTAATTTCATTAAAGCTTCAACAGTTTGAGGCGTAGGTTCAATTATATCAATTAATCTTTTATGAGTTCTAGTTTCAAATTGTTCTCTGCTTTTTTTATCAATATGTGGCGATCTAAGAACAGTGTAACGCTCAATCTTGGTTGGTAATGGTATTGGTCCTTTAATATTTGCTCCTGTTCTTTTTACAGTATTTACTATTTCCTCAGTAGATTGATCTAAAATCTTATTATCGTACGCTCTTAGTTTTATTCTTATATTTTGCTTTTCCATATTAACCTGTTTTCTTAGTTACCTCGTCTTGTACATTTTGTGGAACTTTGTCGTAATGATCAAAAAACATTGAATACTGTGCTCTTCCCTGCGACATTGATCTTAAGCTATTTATATAGCCAAACATGTTTGCTAGTGGAACCATTGCAGTTATAACTGTCGCATTTCCTCTTTGTTCTTGTGTATTAATTTGTCCTCTTCTACTATTTAAATCACCAATGACATCACCCATATAATCTTCAGGTGTAACTACTTCTACTCTCATTACAGGTTCAAGTAATTTTAATGTTCCTTTTGCACATGCCTCTTTAAAACATTGTCTAGAAGCAAGTTCAAAAGCAAGAACACTAGAGTCTACATCGTGATGTAGACCATCGATAATTGTTACTTTATAATCAATTATTGGAAATCCTGCTAATATTCCAGCGTCTGCAATAGTTTCTACACCTTTTTCAACTCCTGGAATAAACTCTTTTGGTATAGAACCGCCTTTAATTTTACTTTCTATTTCTCTGCCTTTGCCAGGCTCTAATGGTTCTACAGATAGCTTAACTCTTGCAAATTGACCTGCACCTCCACTTTGCTTTTTATGTGTATAATCAAACTCTGCATGGTTAAGTATTGTTTCTCTGTATGCAACTTGAGGAGCTCCAACATTAGCTTCAACTTTAAATTCTCTCTTCATTCTATCCACAATAATATCTAAATGCAGCTCGCCCATTCCTTTTATGATAGTCTGTCCTGATTCTTCATCTGATGTTACTCTGAAAGATGGATCTTCTTTCGCAAGTCTACCAAGTGCTTCACCCATTTTTTCTTGGTCAGCTTTTGTTTTTGGTTCTACTGCTATTTCAATTACTGGATCTGGAAACTCCATTGGTTCAAGCAAAACTGGATTTTCTTTATTTGCTAGTGTGTGGCCTGTTATAGTATGTTTTAAACCAGCTAAGGCCACTATATCTCCTGCGTTTGCCTCTTTAATATCTTCTCTTGAATTTGCATGCATTAATAACATCCTACCGACTCTTTCTTCTTTATCTTTTGATGTATTATAAATTCCTGTTCCAGATTTTACTGTACCTGAATAAATTCTAATAAATGTCAAAGAACCTACGAAAGGATCATTAGCAACTTTAAATGCTAAAGCAGAAAAAGGAGCACTATCTTCAAATTTCATCTCTATTTCTTCATCAGATCCAGGTTTATTTCCCTTGATAGATCCAATATCTTTCGGGCTTGGAAGATAATCCACTACAGCATCTAATAAAGGCTGAACACCTTTGTTTTTAAATGCAGATCCAGTCAATACAGGTACAAATTCGAACTTTAGACAACCTTTTCTAATACATTTAATTAAATTATCTTCAGATATTTCTTTACCATTTAAATAATCTTCCATTAATTTTTCATCTTGTTCAACTGCAAGCTCAACAAGTTCTTGACGATATTTATTTGATTTATCTTTTAAATCTTCGGGTATTTCATTAATTTCAAACTCTGCACCAAGCGTTTCATCTTTCCAAGTAATAGCTTTCATTTTTACGAGATCTACGACACCCTTTAAAGATGACTCAATGCAAATAGGTATTTGCGTTACTAGAGGTCTCGCTCCCAATCTTTCCTTTATCATATCAACGCACATAAAAAAGTTTGCACCAGTTCTATCTAATTTATTAATAAAACAAATTCTTGGCACTTTATATTTATCTGCCTGTCTCCAAACTGTTTCTGATTGAGGTTCAACTCCAGCAACTCCATCGAAAACAGCTACAGCACCATCTAGAACCTTTAACGACCTTTCAACTTCAATTGTAAAATCAACATGGCCTGGAGTATCAATAATATTTACTCTGTGATCTCTCCAAAAACATGTTGTTGCAGCAGATGTAATTGTAATACCTCTTTCTTGTTCTTGTTCCATCCAATCCATAGTTGCAGCACCATCATGCACTTCTCCAATTTTATGACTTTTTCCAGTATAATATAAAATTCTTTCTGTAGTTGTTGTTTTCCCAGCATCAATGTGGGCCATAATCCCAATATTTCTATATTTATCTAATGTATGAGATCGTGACATAAATAATTACCATCTAAAATGAGCGAAAGCTTTGTTAGACTCTGCCATTTTATGAGTATCCTCTTTTTTTTTAATTGCTGAACCTCTATTTTGATATGCATCATATATTTCATTAAATATCTTATCTGACATATTTTTATCTTTTCTTTTTCTGGAAGCATCTATAAGCCATCTAAGAGCTAAAGCTTGTGATCTTTTAGATTTCACTTCTACGGGAACTTGATAGGTTGCCCCGCCTACTCTTCTAGACCTAACTTCAACTGTTGGTCTAATATTGTTTATGGCCTCATTAAAAATTAAAATAGGTTCTTCTTTTGATTTACTTTTAATTTTTTCTATAGCTTGATAGATAATTTTTTCTGCAATGGTTTTTTTTCCATCATACATTATTGAATTTATTAATTTCGTTACAATAGGAGATTTATATTTAGGGTCGACTATAGGAATTTTTTTTGGAGCTTTTCTTTTTCTAGACATTTTTATTTTCCTTTTTTCGTTCCATATAATGATCTTCTTTGTTTCCTATTTGCTACACCTTGCGTATCTAGATTGCCTCTTAAAATATGATAACGAACTCCAGGTAAATCTTTTACTCTTCCTCCTCTTATCATTACAACTGAGTGTTCTTGTAAATTGTGACCTTCGCCTGGAATATATGCTGTTACTTCAAAACCATTGGACAATCTTACTCTTGCAACCTTTCTTAATGCTGAATTTGGTTTTTTTGGAGTTGTTGTATAAACTTTCACACAAACTCCTCTTTTTAATGGTTGCTTTTCTAAAGCTGGTACTTTGTTCCTTGCTAAAGGTTTAATTCTTTTTTTTCTCAACAATTGGTTTATAGTCGGCATAATTATTATATTTTTTTTAATTTTTGATGAAAAAACCTGACAGTGTATTGTGGCAGCGTTTAGTGCTAATGCACTACATTCCAACCAAAAATTATCGCCAAAATACTACAGAAATGTGTTTTGTCAATTTAAAACAAGGCTTAAAAACACTTTAATTTATTGATTTATTTGAGTTTCTGACTGGTTAAGTTTATCTTGCTCCGCAAGAAATTCTTTATCATCTTTTAGAGCTTTTTTATTCCATGAATTTTTAATTGTGCCAGTTCCTGCTGGAACAAGTCTTCCAACAATAACATTTTCCTTTAATCCCATTAACTTATCAATTTTGCCCTTAATAGCAGCATCAGTTAAAACTCGTGTAGTTTCTTGAAATGAAGCTGCCGAAATAAATGACTCAGTTTGAAGAGAAGCTTTGGTAATACCCATTAAAACTCTTTCTCCAAATGCTGGTTTTTTATTTTCTGATTTTAGTTTTTCGTTCATATCTAAAAATTTAATTCTATCAACAATTTCACCAGGTAATAAATTTGAGTCACCAGAGTTTTTAACTTCAACTTTTTTGAGCATTTGCCTTAATATAACTTCAATATGTTTATCGTTAATTATTACACCTTGTAATCTGTAGACCTCTTGAACTTGGTTTACAAAATATTCAGTCAATTCCTCAATACCCAAAATTCTTAATATATCGTGAGGTAATGGTTGTCCATCAAGAAGATATTCACCTTTTTTTATTACTTCACCTTGGTTGAAATTTATATGCTTTCCTTTAGGGATTAGATAATTAGAACTTTCACCATTATCAGACATAATAGAAATTCTTTGTTTTCCTCTAACCTCTTTTCCAAAAATTACTTTTCCATCGTTTTCAGCAATAATTGCACTATCTTTTGCTTTTCTTGCTTCAAATAATTCTGCTACTCTAGGAAGACCACCTGTAATATCTTTTGTTTTAGATGTTTCTTTTGGTAGTCTAGCTATTACATCTCCTGCAAATATTTTTTGTCCATCCTTAACTGACAAGATTGAATCGGGAACAAGATAGTATCTTGCTTCATTATCATCTGCTTTTTTAATAACATTACCTTTGTCGTCTCTTAATGTTATTCTAGGTTTGAGATCTGTATTTTTAGATTGAGTTTTCCAATCAATTACAGTTTTTGTTGAAATACCTGTAGCATCATCTAATGTTTCAGCTATTGAAACGCCATCTATCAAATCAACATAGTTCGCAGTTCCACTTTTTTCAGCAATCACCGGCGTAGTATAAGGGTCCCATTCACAAATTTTTGTATTTTTTTTAACTTTGTCACCATTTTGAAAAAATAATTTTGATCCATATGGAACTTTGTAAACTGCAATTTGCAAACCGTTATCGTCTTCAATGGAAAGTTGAGTATTCCTTCCCATAACTACAAGATTTTTTTTAGAATCTTCTAATAAATTTGTATTTATGACTTTCAAAATTCCATCTGACTTTGTTACAATTTGTGATTCTTGTTTAATTGAAGCTGTTCCTCCGACATGGAAGGTTCTCATTGTCAATTGAGTTCCTGGTTCTCCTATTGATTGCGCCGAAATCATTCCAATGGCTTCTCCTACATGCACCATTTTACCTCTGGATAAATCCCTACCATAACACTGTGCACAGACTCCTTCTTTTAAACTACAAGTAATTACGGAATAAACTTTTATTATCTTTACTCCTGCTGAGTCTATTCTCTCACATGCATTTTCATCAATCATTTCTGATTTTTTTAGTATAATATCTCCAGTTATTGGATTTTTTACATCTGAAGCTACAACTCTTCCTAAAGCTCTCTCGGACAAGCTTACAATTACATTTCCTCCTTCAATAATCTCCAATAACTCAATATTACCTGGATTATCACATTCTGCTTTAGCAATTGTTAGATCTTGTGCTACATCACAAAGTCTTCTTGTTAGATAGCCTGAATTTGCAGTCTTTAATGCAGTATCTGCCAAGCCTTTTCTTGCGCCATGAGTTGAATTAAAATACTCTAAGGCAGTTAAACCTTCTTTAAAATTTGAAGTAATTGGAGATTCTATAATTTCTCCTGATGGTTTTGCAATTAGACCTCTCATACCAGCTAATTGTTTCATTTGAGCTGCTGATCCTCTGGCACCACTATCAGCCATCATAAAAACAGAATTTATTTTTAAACCATCTTTTGTAACATCGGTTGCTGAAATTCTTTTCATCATTTCTGATGCAACCTTATCTGTACATTTAGACCAAGCATCAACAACTTTATTATATTTTTCACCCCTAGTAATTAATCCTTCTGAGTATTGATTTTCATAATCAGAGATCAATTTTTTTGTTTCGTCAATTAATTGTTGTTTATTCTCTGGGATTACTAAATCATCTTTACCAAATGATATTCCAGCTTTAAATGCATGTTTAAAACCAAGGTCTTTTAATTTATCACAAAATATTACTGTCGATTTTTGTCCACAGTATCTAAAGACATGATCTATAACTTCGGAAACTATCTTTTTTGGAAGTAATCTATCTATTAATGAAAATTTGTTATTATAATTTTTTGGTAGAAGGTTTGACAATAAAAATCTTCCTGCTGTACTAATATGTTTTTCATATTTCAGATTGCCTTTTTCATCTAAAGTTTGAAATCTAGAAACTATTCTTGAGTGAACTTTAATTTGACCTATTTCTAGAGCATGTTCAATTTCAGAATTATTTACAAAATAACCTTCCACTTTATCTTTCTGGTAAGGTGGTTGAGATAAATAATAAATACCTAATATCATATCTTGGCTTGGTACAATTATTGGTTTACCGTTTGATGGACTCAATATGTTATTTGTTGACATCATAAGTACTCGGGCTTCAAGTTGTGCCTCCAAACTTAACGGTATATGAACTGCCATTTGATCACCATCAAAATCAGCATTGAATGCTGCACATGTTAAAGGATGCAATTCAATAGCATCACCTTCTATTAATTTTGGTTCAAATGCTTGAACCCCTAATCTATGTAAAGTTGGCGCTCTATTTAATATAATTGGATGCTCTCTTACAATCAATTCCAAAGCATCCCAAACTTCTTCTCTTTCTCTTTCAACTAATTTTTTTGCTTGTTTAATTGTAGATGCTAATCCAAGCTTATTTAGTCTTGCATATAAAAAAGGTTTAAATAACTCGAGAGCCATTTTTTTTGGCAAACCACATTCATGGAGTTTAAGATCAGGACCAACCACAATGACTGATCTTCCAGAATAATCTACTCTTTTTCCTAAAAGATTTTGTCTAAATCTCCCCTGTTTGCCTTTAAGCATTTCTGCTAAGGATTTTAGGGGTCTTTTTCCAGTACCTGTAATTACTCTACCCCTTCTTCCATTGTCAAATAATGCATCAACAGATTCTTGCAACATTCTTTTTTCATTTCTAATAATTATATCTGGGGCCTTTAAATCAATTAATCTTTTTAATCTGTTATTTCTATTTATGACTCTTCTATATAAATCGTTAAGGTCTGATGTTGCAAATCTACCTCCATCTAAAGGTACCAAAGGTCTTAGTTCTGGAGGAATAACAGGAATTACAGTCAAAATCATCCATTCTGGCTTGTTGCCTGTTTCTAAAAATGATTCAATTAATTTTAATCTTTTAATAGATCTCTCTTCAGCAACTTTGGATTTTGTTTCTTTAATAGTTTTTACTAATCTTTCTCTTTCATCTTTTAGATCAATAGACTTTAAAATATCTAGAATAGCCTCAGCACCAATTCCTGCAGAAAAAGCTTCATCTCCATACTCATCCTGATATTTAATTAATTCTTCCTCAGATAGCAATTGATTCTTTTTTAAATTTGTTAGACCTGGTTCAGTAACTATAAAATTTTCAAAGTACAAGACTCTCTCAACTTCTTTCAATTTCATATCTATAGCTAAAGAAATTCTACTTGGGAGAGACTTTAAGAACCATATATGTGCAACAGGAGTTGCCAGATTTATATGGCCCATTCTTTCTCTTCGAACATTTGATTTAGTAATTTCAACACCACATTTTTCACAAATAATTCCTCTAAATTTCATTCTTTTGTATTTTCCACAAAGACATTCATAATCTTTTATTGGTCCAAATATTCTTGCACAAAATAATCCATCTTTCTCAGGTCTAAATGTTCTGTAATTAATTGTCTCTGGTTTTTTTATTTCACCATATGTCCAAGATTTTATTTTTTCTGGACTAGCAAGAGTAATTTTAATGCTATTAAAATTTTGTGCTTCAGAAATTTCTGATGATTTAAATAGATCTGTAATCTCTTTTTTCATAATTAATTAAGTTCCACATTTAATGCTAAAGATTTAATTTCTTTAACCAACACATTGAAAGATTCAGGTATACCTGACTCAAAATTTTCTTCACCCTTGACTATTGTTTCATATACCTTAACTCTACCTGCTACATCATCCGATTTAACTGTTAAGATTTCTTGAAGTGTATATGAGGCGCCATAAGCTTCTAAAGCCCAAACTTCCATTTCACCAAATCTTTGTCCTCCTAATTGTGCTTTGCCACCTAGAGGTTGTTGTGTAACCAAACTGTACGGTCCAGTCGATCTTGCATGAATTTTATCCTCTACTAAATGGTGAAGTTTTAGCATATAGATAGTTCCAACTGTTACTGCTCGGTCAAATCTTTCACCAGTTCTTCCATCCCATAAATATGTCTGCCCTGAGCTTGGCAAATTCGCCAATTTTAACATTTTTGTTACATCCTCTTCTTTTGCACCGTCAAAAACTGGCGTTGCGATCGGAATGCCTTTTTGAATATTCTCACATAAATCATTAAATTCAGTAGAACTTAAATTATCAACATTTTCTTTATATGATTCTTCTCCATAAACAGATTTTAAAAAAGTGGAAATTTTTTCACTCTTTTCAATTCTTTTTTGATTTTCATTTACTAGTTTTTTTAAATTTTCCCCGAGTTCTGTACAAGACCAACCAATGTGTGTTTCTAAAATTTGTCCAACATTCATTCTACTTGGAACACCAAGGGGATTTAAAACTATATCAACTGGTTTTCCATTTTCTCTGTAAGGCATATCCTCAACTGGAACTATTTTACTCACAACACCTTTATTTCCATGTCTGCCTGACATTTTATCACCTGGTCTCAATCTTCTTTTTATAGCAACAAAAACTTTAACCATTTTCATCACACTAGGAAGCAAATCATCTCCTTGTCTAATTTTTGTAACCTTGTCCTCGAATCTATCTTGAATATCTTTTTTAGCTTGGTTAAATTGATCTCTCAATTTTGAGATTGCTTCTAATTTAGCCTGATCTGATAATGGAAGTTTAAAAATATCAGAAATATTTAATTTATATATATTTTGATCATTTATTTTTTCACCTTCTTCTATAGATTTTATTTTTTTATTTATTGTTATCCCTGACAAAATAGATGATGCAGAATTCTTAATACTTCTCTCTAGGATTTCTTCCTCAACAATTTTATCTTGCTGAACACTTTCAATTTCAGCTCTTTCAATAGTAATTGATCTTTCATCCTTCTCAATTCCATGTCGGTTGAAAACTCTAACATCAACTACTATACCTCCACTTCCGCTTGGCATTTTTAAAGAAGTATCAGTTACATCTATGGCTTTTTCGCCAAAAATTGATCTTAATAATTTTTCTTCAGGACCTGAAGCTGAATCACCTTTAGGAGTAACCTTGCCAACTAGGATATCTCCAGGTTTAACTTCTGCGCCTATATAAACTATTCCTGACTCATCTAAATTTCTCAATGAATCTTCATTAACATTAGGTATGTCTCTAGTTATATCTTCTTCACCAAGTTTTGTGTCTCTAGCCATTACCTCATATTCTTCAATATGTATTGATGTAAACACATCATCTGTTACACATCTTTCTGAAATTAAAATTGAATCTTCAAAATTATATCCTTGCCATGGCATAAATGCCACTGTCACATTTTTTCCAAGGGCTAATTCCCCAATTTTTGTTGAAGGGCCATCAGCGATAATATCTCCTGACTTAACTTTATCACCAACTCTTACAAGTGGCTTTTGATTTATACAAGTGTTTTGGTTTGATCTTTTAAATTTCTGTAAATTATAAATATCTACACCAGATTTACTAAAATCTTTATCTTCTGTTGCTTTTATAACAATTCTTTTTCCATCTATTTTATCTACTATTCCGTTTCTCTTAGCTACTATTGTTACGCCTGAGTCTAATGCTACATCACTTTCAATCCCAGTTCCAACTAATGGAGCCTCAGGTTTAAGCAAAGGAACTGCTTGCCTCATCATATTTGAGCCCATAAGAGCTCTATTAGCGTCATCATTTTCTAAAAATGGAATTAATGATGCTGCAACTGAAACTAGTTGTTTAGGCGATACATCAATATAATCAATATTTTCAGGTTTTGATAAAATAAAATTCAAATTTTGCCTGCATGAAACTAATTCCTCTTTAAATTTTCCATTTTTATCAATTATAGAATTAGCTTGTGCAATTGTGAATTTTGTTTCTTCCATTGCAGATAAATACTCAACCTTGTCTTGAACAACTCCCTCTTTAACTCTTTTGTATGGACTTTCAATAAATCCATATTTGTTTATTTTTGAATATGTTGATAAACTATTTATTAGACCAATATTTGGACCTTCTGGAGTTTCTATCGGACAAATTCTTCCATAATGAGTTGGATGTACATCTCTAACTTCAAATCCTGCTCTTTCTCTTGTTAATCCTCCAGGTCCAAGAGCAGAGACTCTTCTTTTATGAGTTATTTCTGATAATGGATTAGTTTGATCCATAAATTGAGATAATTGAGAAGTAGCAAAGAAATCTTTTAAAGAAACCGTCAAAGGCTTAGCATTTATTAAATCTTGAGGCATAGCTGACTCAACATCTAAAGTTGTCATTTTTTCTTTTATTGCTCTTTCCATTCTATAAACACCAATTCTTGCTTGATTTTCAACTAATTCACCAACAGATCTTACTCTCCTGTTACCTAAATGATCAATATCATCTACATCGTCTTTACCATCTCTTAAATCTAACATTTTTTTAACAATTGATATTATGTCATCATTTCTAAGGATTGTGATCTTATCAGAACAATTAAGATTTAATCTTGAATTCATTTTAACTCTTCCAACATCAGATAAATCATATCTGTCTGAACTAAAAAATAAATTATTGAAAATTTGAGTAGCTATTTCTAAAGTTGGTGGTTCTCCGGGACGCAACATCTTATATATTTCTGTTATCGCATCATTTTTATTTTCATTTTTATCATTTAAAATTGTTTGAAGAAGATATGGTCCTTTGCTTATTGAATTAGTTTTTGATACTTCGATTTTAGTTATTTTTGCCTCTATTATTTTTAAAAGTATTGTGTCATTAATTTCAGTTCCAATTTTAAAATTTTCATCTTCAATTTTAATATCAGAGTGTAAAAAATTTCCATACAATGATTCATTTGATACATAAATTTCTTTTAATCCATCGTTTGCAAGTTTTTTTGCAGTTAAAAAGTTTATTTTTTCTCCTATTTTTACAACAACTTTTTGATTTTTTGCATCAATTACTTCCTCTGAAAAATTCTTAGCTTTATAATTTTCAGGATCAAATTTAGTTTTCCATTTATTTAACTTATTATCAAAAGTATAAATTTCTTTTTGATAAAACTCATTAACAATATCATTTTTACTATATCCAAGAGCTTGGAGAAGTGTGGTTACAAGAATTTTTTTCTTTCTGTCAATTCTAAAATATAAAAAATCTTTTACATCAAATTCAAAATCAAGCCATGATCCTCTATTGGGTATAACCCTACAATTAAATAATAGCTTTCCACTTGCATGACTCTTTCCTTTATCATGATCAAAAAAAACACCAGGACTTCTATGCATTTGATTTACTACAACTCTTTGAACACCATTAGTTATGAAAGTTCCACTATTTGTCATCATGGGAACTTCTCCCATATATACTTCTTGTTCTTTCGCAGATAGAATATCTTTTGTATTGGATTCTTGATTTATTTCATAAACAACTAATCTTAGTGTACATTTTAATGCAGCTGAATATGTTAACCCTCTAGAAATACATTCCTCTACATCAAATTTTGGTTTTTCAAGTCTATAAGAAACATACTCTAGAGTTGCTTTGTCATTTAGATCTTCAATAGGAAATATACTTTTGAATACTCTGTCGAATCCTTTTGTTAAGTTAGATTCCACAATATTGCTAGAGTCTGTTAATTCTTTGTAAGAATTTTTTTGTACCTCTATAAGATTAGGTATAGATAAACTTTCTTTAAGTTTACCAAAGTTTTTTCTAATATTTTTTTTTCCAGTAAATGATAAATTCATTCAAATCCAATTGCCAATTTTATTAAACCAGCAAAAAAAAATTCTTAATAATTATTTAAGTTCTACTTTTGCGCCAGCTGCTTCTAACTTTGCTTTAATTTCTTCAGCTTCTTTTTTGTTTACACCTGTTTTAACATCTTTAGGTGCACCCTCAACTAAGTCTTTTGCCTCTTTAAGACCCAAAGAAGTAAAAGATCTTACTTCTTTAATAACATTAATTTTTTTATCGCCCGCTGATGTTAATACAACTGTAAATTCATCTTTCTCTTCAGCTGGTGCTGCTCCAGCTGCTGCTGCAGGCGCTGCTGCTACTGCTGCGGCTGCTGTTACGCCCCATTTTTCTTCTAACTGTTTTGATAATTCAGCTGCTTCAACTACAGTTAAACTTGATAAATCTTCTATAATTTTATTTAAGTCTGCCATATTATTTTGCCCTGGTTATTTTTTTGATTTTTCGAGCGCTAAAATAGCGATTTTTGAGGCTGGCGCAAGTAAAATACTTGCGATTTTTTGAGCCGGAGATCTCAAAATACCTACAATTTTGGCCCTTGCTTCATCTAAAGTGGGTAAAGTTGCTACATTTTTAACTCCTGCAACATCTAAAATATCATTCCCCATGATTCCACCAAGAATTTTTAAATTATTATTCTCTTTTGAAAAATTTGTTAAAATTTTAGCTGAAGTGATAGCATCTTCTGAAAGTGCAACAGCAGTTGGACCTGTAAATAGGTTTGATAAATCCTTACATCTAGTTTTTTCTATCGCAAGTTTGGTAATTCTATTTTTAGTAATTTTAAATATTATACCATGTTCTCTCATTTTAGACCTAAGATTATCTAATTGGCTGACTGTTAATCCTTGATAATGAGTTACAATAACTGCCTCTGATTTATCAAATTCAGTTGTCATTTCTTTAATATAATTCGCTTTTTTTTCTTTGTTCATCATAATTATATATTTTTATTTAATTTAATTTTATAAGAAACACCCATTGTAGATGTAATAAATGTGCTTTTAATTAATTCTCCTTTTAAAATATTGTTAGATTTTTCCTTTTCAAGAGTTTCGATTATAGCGTTAAAATTTTTAATAAGATTTTGATCGGAAAAAGATTTTTTGCCTATACTTAAACCAATATTTCCATCTTTATCATTTCTAATTTCTGCTTGTCCAGATTTTGAGTCCAATACCGCTTTTTTAATATCTTCGCTAACAGTGCCTAATTTTGGGTTCGGCATTAAACCTTTTGGACCAAGTATTTTTCCTAATTTAGATAATTTAATCATCATTGATGGGGTGCAAATTAATTTTTCAAAGTTTAATTCTCCCTGTTTAATTTTTTCAATAAGATCATCGCCTCCAACTATATCAGCTCCAGCTTTTTTAGCTAAATCTACTTTTGATTCTTCACACACAACTGCAATTTTAATTTTTTTCCCAGATCCTCCAGGTAAATTAACCACAGTTCTTATATTAATTTCATTTTTTTTTTGTTTGTTATTAATCTGAAAATTTAAGTCTATAGATTCATCAAATTTAGTAGTACAATTTTTTTTGATCTCTGGTATTAAATTTTCAAAACTTTCAGATTTAATCTCTTTAGTTTTAGATGGAAGTTTTTTATATCTTTTTGATCTCATTATTCTTTAACCTCTATTCCCATTGATCTAGCTGAACCAGCAATAATTTTTGATGCTTCATTTAAATCATGAGCATTTAAATCATCCATTTTTTTTTTTGCTATTTCTTCAACTTGTTTTTTTGTAATTGAAGCAACTATAGTTCTTCCTGGTTCTTGAGATCCACTTTTTAATTTTGCAGCTTCTTTTATAAAGTGAGATGCTGGAGGTGATTTGATAATAAAATCAAACTTTTTATCTTTATAAACAGTTATAACTACTGGAACTGGTTTGCCCATGAAGTTTTTTGTTTTTTCATTAAAAGCTTTACAAAAATCCATTATATTTATTCCTCTTTGACCTAAAGCTGGGCCTACAGGAGGAGCTGGATTTGCTTGACCACCTTTTATCTGTAATTTTACATAACCACTTATTTCTTTTTTTGCCATTAGCTCATTTTCTCCACTTGATTATATTCTAAATCTACTGGTGTAGGTCTACCAAAAATAGATACTGAAACTTTTAATCTTGATTTTTCTTCATCAATATCCTCTACTAAACCACTAAAAGATGCAAAAGGTCCATCTATTACTTGTACCTTCTCACCAATTGTGTACTCGACGCCAGATTTCGGTTGGGCAACACCATCTTTAATTTGCCCAAGTATTTTGTTTATCTCATTGTCAGAAACAGGAACAGGAATACCTTTTGATCCTAAAAATCCGCTGACTTTTTTAATATTTTTTATCATGTGGTATATATTATTATCCATTTCACTCTTAATTAAAACATAACCAGGAAAATATTTTTTTTTCCTTTGAACCCTTTTTCCTCTTTTTACTTCAGTTACATCATGCGTTGGTACTACTATTTCATCAATTTTGTCAGAAATTTTAGCTTTTTGAGCTTCCTCTTTTATTAAGTCTGCAACTTTATTTTCAAAGCTAGAATGTGACTGAACAATATACCAATTTTTCATTTTAAAAACTTACAGTTAATATTAAATCCAAAAAAAACTTCCAGACTTGATCTAAAAGCAAGAAGAAAAGCGAAGCTATTATTGCCATTGCTACAACCATTAATGTTCCTTGCAAAGTTTCTTTGCCTGTTGGCCATGTAACTTTAAAAGCTTCTTGTTTAACTTCTTGAATAAATTTTAAAGGGTTTTTCATAAATTCCTATAATTTTGGCAGGAGCGGAGGGAATCGAACCCCCAACCTCCGGTTTTGGAGACCGGCGCTCTACCGATTGAGCTACACTCCTAT